>ENA-ORXR01000974-ORXR01000974.1-marine-metagenome-genome-assembly--contig:-NODE-974-length-33122-cov-4.461946_pt1 | contig 33122 bp, 32 predicted proteins | sample MGYA00237866_ERZ511479 | MGnify/ENA metagenome assembly ERZ511479
CAATGTAGTCGGCGTGATCGGCCTGGTGGAGAACATGCCCGACGGCAAGGCGCAGCGACCCGGCGACGTGGTGACCAGCGCTTCGGGCCAGACCATCGAAATCCTGAACACCGATGCCGAAGGGCGGCTGGTGCTGGCCGATGCGCTGGCCCTCGCGGATGAGGAAGCGCCCGACCAGATCATCTCGCTTGCCACGCTCACAGGGGCGGCGCGGGTTGCAGTCGGGCCGGACCTTGCGCCCTATTTCAGCGATGACCCCGCCTTTGTCGCAGCGCTTGAGGCTTCGGCAGCGCAGGTGGCCGATCCCGTCTGGCGCCTGCCCTTCCACACCCCCTACGAAACGATGATCGAGCCGGGGATCGCGGATCTGGATAACGCCCCCAAAGGCGGCTTTGCCGGATGCATCACGGCAGCGCTGTTTCTGCGCCGCTTCGTGAGCGCTGGCAACTACGCACACTTCGACATATACGGCTGGCAACCCGCAGCAGCACCCGCCCGTGCAAAGGGCGGTGTGGGTCAGGCGACCCGTGCCATCCTCAATGCCCTCGACAGGATCCTTCCCCATGACCAATGACCCCCGCCTGACCCCCGATCCTGCCCGCACTGGCCTAAGCGAGCCTGCACAGATCGCGCGCGGTGTGGTGAACCTGCTGCGCAAACCCAATGGCGCACGCGACCGGCAATTGCTGATGGGCGCGGATGTGACTGTGATGTGGCGCGAGGACGGCTGGGCCTATGTGCAGGCAGCGGCAGACGGCTATTGCGGATATGTCGGCGTCGCGTCACTGGCCAAACCGCAAACGACAACGCATAAACTGCGCGCAGCCTCCAGCCACGGATATCAGAACGCCAATTTCAAATCCATCGACCGCTGCACGATCAGCCACGGCAGCCGCCTCGCGATGCTCGATGAAAAGGACGATTTCATCCGCACGACCCACGGCTTTGTGCATAAATCCCACCTCGCCCCGCTCGATCGTTTTGAGGTCGACCCGGCTGCGGTCGCCGCCCTCTATCTTGATACGCCCTACCTTTGGGGCGGCAACAGCCGGTGGGGCATTGACTGCTCAGGTCTGGTTCAGGCTGCCTGCACGGCCTGCAACATCCCCTGCCCGGGCGACAGCGACATGCAGGAAAAGGCGCTGGGTGATCTGCTGCCCGACGGATCCCTGCCGGAACGGAATGACCTGCTGTTCTGGAAAGGCCATGTGGCGCTTGTCTGGGACGCCGAAACACTGATCCACGCCAACGCACACGCGATGGCTACCGTTCTGGAACCAATCGAAGACGCCATTGCCCGCATCGCAAAAACAGACGGGGCTGTCACCGCGCACCGCCGCTTGCCCGCCCGCTAGCCTTGCACAAAACGCCCACGACCACCGGAAACGGCGCCCTATTTTCTCTGACTATAAATACTCACTGCACAACACTTGCTACTCGACCAGACGAATGAGCTTTCGCTCCAGCACCCGCAGCACGGGTTTCAGATCATGGCCGCGCTTGATCACCTGACCATTTGCACCCAGCACGGCATAAATCCCCTGCTTGCTACGCAGCTTTGGCCGTTTCTCGATCCGGTAAAGCGGCATCTCGGCCGTGCGGCGAAACACAGAAAACACCGCTACTTCGCGCAGGCACGAGATCCCGTAGTCTCGCCACTCGCCTGCCGCGACCATGCGCCCGTAAAGCGACAAAATGACCGACAGTTCGGTCCGGTGGAATGCGATTTGCTCGACAGACCGTGCAGGACCGCCGGTGCCTGCTTGCGTCGGGAGTGTGGGAATGTTCATGCCAACAGATTTGCCGCGCGCGGCGCCCAAATCAAGGCCCAATTCCTCAAAATGCTTGAACACGTTACCAATACGAATATGGTCGACGCAAATGTGAAACATGTTGGACCCTGCAATGACCCCACAACTGCGTGCACAAAAGGCGGCCGAGGCTATGCTGCGCAAGGATGCCGCCTCGGCTGCGTTGGGCATGCAGATCACGGCCATCGGTCCGGGCACGGCGACGCTGACGATGCAGGTCCGGCCAGATATGCTTAACGGACATCTGATGTGCCACGGTGGCTATATTTTCACGCTCGCCGACAGTGCCTTTGCCTTTGCCTGCAACAGCTACAACCGTCTCACCGTCGCCCAGCAGAACCAGATCACCTATGTCTCGCCCGGGCAAGCAGACGAGATCCTGACCGCCGCAGCAACGCAGACGGCCCTCGCGGGACGCTCGGGCGTGTATGATGTGATGGTCACGGGGCACGACGGGCGCTGTGTGGCAACGATGCGCGGCCTGTCGCGCACGATCAAGGGACAGCTGTTCCCCGAAACCGGAGAGACCTGAATGCAAGACCTGACGCCCGACCGCGCCACCCTCGACCCGATCGAAACCGCCAGCCGCGACGAGATCGAGGCCCTGCAACTGACACGGCTCAGATGGTCGCTGCGCCATGCCTATGATAATGTGGCGTTCTACAAAAACAGCTTTGATGCGGCGGGCGTGCATCCCGACGATCTGCACAGTCTTTCCGATCTTGCCAAATTTCCCTTTACTGTCAAAACCGACCTGCGCGACACCTATCCGTTCGGCATGTTTGCCGTCCCGCGCGAACAGTTGCGCCGCGTGCATGCGTCCTCGGGCACCACGGGCCAGCCGACGGTCGTGGGCTATACGGAAAGCGATCTCGAAAACTGGGGCAGCGTTGTCGCCCGCTCCTTGCGCGCGGCGGGGATGCGGCGGGGTGACATGCTGCATAACGCCTACGGCTACGGGCTGTTTACCGGCGGGCTGGGGATTCATCTGGGTGCGGATGCGCTGGGGCTGGCCACGGTGCCCGTCTCGGGCGGGATGACCCCGCGACAGGTGCGCCTGATCGAGGATTTCCAGCCCAAGGGCATCACCGTGACCCCCTCTTATGCGCTGTCGGTGCTGGATGAATTCAACGCGCAAGGGATCGACCCGCGCGCGTGCTCCCTTCAGGTGGGGATTTTCGGCGCCGAGCCCTGGACGAACGCCATGCGCCGCGAGATCGAGCAGGCATTCGACATGCACGCCGTCGACATCTACGGCCTGTCCGAGGTCATGGGCCCCGGCGTCTCGATGGAATGCGTCGAGAGCAAGGACGGCCTGCACATCTGGGAAGATCATTTCTATCCCGAGATCATCAATCCCGAAACGGGCGCGGTGGTGGCCGAGGGGGAGCGCGGTGAGCTGGTCTTTACCTCGCTGACCAAGGAGGCGTTTCCCATCATCCGCTACCGCACCCGCGATCTGACGCGCCTGCTGGCCGGCACCGCCCGCAGCATGCGGCGGATGGAAAAGGTAACGGGGCGTAGCGACGACATGATCATCCTGCGTGGCGTGAACGTCTTTCCCACCCAGATCGAAGAGTTGCTGATGCAGCAACCCGCCCTTGCGCCACATTTCCAGATCGAGCTGTCGCGCCCTGACCGCATGGATCAAATGCGCATCCTGACCGAAGTGGCCGACACAAGCGTGAGCGATGACGCCCGCGCGCAGGCCACCGCACAGCTGTCAGCCGCGATCAAACAAAGCGTCGGCATCAGCGCGCGCGTAGAGGCAGGCCCCGTCGGGGGCGTGCCCCGCTCGGAGGGGAAAGCCGTGCGCATCCTTGATCGCAGGCCAAAACCCTAGCCGCAGGAAAAACCCGTGATGGTGTCGGTGTCATCCAGGCCCACGTTCAGGCGCTGCGCGTTGAAATCCATCGTGACCGCATCCATCGGGCCGACAAGGCGCTTTGGTTCTGGCAGGGCCAGCGCAGAGGCCGCGTCCTGCCCGATCATGCCCTGATACGCAGCCGCGTTACAGGTGTCCGGCCCGGTCTGGGCGGCTTTCTGGGCGGCCTGCTGCGCGGAGGACTGCGGCTGCCCCAGAGGCCCGAACGCACCGCCACAACCGGCCAGCAACAGCGCAGCCCCCAAAATCGTCGGCAAAGTCATCTGTGTCATGTCGCGTTCCTTGTTCAAAAATCTGTTGTGCGGTGCCCGTCACGTCAGGGGTTTGATACCCCCGATCGCGCCTCACTGCCAGAGGTCCGTGTGGCGCCGGCTGGCAAACGCCGACCCTGCACCCTGGACGCCGGCGCGCTGACGGGTCTAGGGTACGACATGGCACGCACACCCTGGACAGCTGCAGAATTCGACATCTGTGTTGCAGATTACTTTGCGATGCTGGCACATGATATTGCCAAACGCCCCTACAACAAGGCCGCACACCGTCGCGCCCTGCTGGGCGATGTGGCCCATTCCGAAGGCTCCATCGAAAAGCTGCATCAGAACATCAGCGCAGTGCTGATCGGGATGGGGTTGCCGTGGATCAATGGCTATAAACCGCTGGTCAATTTCAATCGTGCCCTCCCCGATGCGGTCGCGCGGGTGCTGCACACGGCGGGCCTGCCGGATTTCACCCGCCCGCCGATCACAGATGGCATGGCCGAGGACGGCGTACTGTTTCTGGACACGCCGCCCACGCGGCGCAACACCCCACCCCCGACCGAGGCCGAGACTTATCTGGCCATTGCGCGCAAATTCGATGCCGCAGGCCGCGATGCGCGCAACCGGGCACTGGGCCGCGCGGGCGAGGCGCGCGTGCTGGCACATGAGCGGGGCACCCTGCGCGATCACGGCGCGCATGAGTTGGCCGCTCAGGTGCGCTGGACCTCGGAGGAGGACGGCGACGGCGCGGGCTTTGACATCGCCAGCTTCAAAGCCGACGGCACCCCGCGCCTGATCGAGGTCAAAACGACGACAGGCTGGGATCGCACCCCTTTTCACATTTCCCGAAACGAGCTGCGCGTGGCAAAAGAACAAAGCGCTCACTGGCGGCTGATGCGGGTCTATGATTTCGCCCGCAACCCACGGGCGTTTGAATTACGCCCGCCGCTGGAAGCGCATGTCGCGCTGACCGCGACCAGTTTTCAGGCTGATTTCCACTAGCGCGCGCAGGGCGGCCAAGCTATCTGTGGCGCCATGCTGGCGATCCTCCTTAAAACCCTCCCCTTTTTCGCGATCATCGGCCTTGGATACTGGGCGGGGCGCACGCGGTTTTTCAGCGCCGAGGCGACGGCTTATCTCACGAAATTCGTATTCTACTTTGCCCTGTCGGCGATGCTGTTCAATTTCTCCGCCAACCTGTCGCTGGCAGAGGTCTGGAACGGGCGACTGGTCGCGGCCTATTTGTGGGGCACGGCCTTTGTTTATGGCATCGCAACCATCGTGTGCCACCTGCGCGGACTCAGCATTGAGGTCACGGCAATCGAGGCGCAATGCGCGGTGATCGGCAATGTGGGCTTTCTGGGTGTGCCGATGCTGGTCCTGCTGCTGGGACCAGAGGCGATCGGTCCGGTGATGCTGGCGCTGGCCGTTGATCTGATCGTGTTTTCCTCGCTGATCGTGGTGTTGATCACCGGATCGCGTGACGGGCGGATGAGCATTGCCATCGTGCGCACTGTCGGACTGGGGCTGGTCAAGAACCCGATGATTGTGGCGATCACGCTGGGGCTATTATGGTCGGGGCTGCAACTTCCCATTCCTGTGCCGCTCAATGAATTCCTGTCGCTGCTGGGCGCTGCTGCCACGCCGGGGGCGCTGTTTGCCATTGGCGCCTCGCTGGCCTCCAAATCCGCCGAACGGGTGTCGATTGCCGGCTGGCTGAGCTTTTGCAAACTGGTGCTGCATCCGCTGTTTGTGGCCTTTGCCTGTTTTGTTCTGTTCAAGGTCGAGCCATATCAGGCGATGGTCATCATCTCGGCTGCGGCGCTGCCGGTGGCGGGTAATGTCTATATTCTGGCGCAACACTACAGTGTCTCGCCCCAGCGTGTCTCGGCCACGATCCTTGTCTCGACCGCGCTCAGCATCGTGACTGTCAGCGTCTGGATCGCGTGGCTGACCGGCAGCTAGGCCTTGCCCCCACCGCGCGCGGTGGTTAGCCATTGGGCGACCTTTTTACAGGAGCCTGTCATGGAAACCCTTTCAAGCAACGCATGTTTCGGCGGCACGCAGCACGTCGTCAAACACGCCTCGACGGCCTGTGCCTGTGACATGACAGCCGCCGTGTTCCTGCCCGCCGAGGCAGAGCTGGGCCCCGTGCCGGTCCTGTGGTTCCTGTCGGGCCTGACCTGCACCCATGAAAACGCGATGGTCAAGGCGGGCGCACAGGTCTGGGCCGCCGAACAGGGCATCGCGCTGGTTTTCCCCGATACCTCCCCGCGGGGCGAGGGGGTCGCGAATGACGATGCGTTCGATCTGGGCCAAGGCGCGGGGTTCTACGTCGACGCGACCCAAACCCCCTGGGCACCGCACTATAATATGTGGCGCTATATTTCCCAGGAATTGCCGGACGTACTGGCCGCGCATTTCCCGCTGGATCTGGAACGTCAGTCAATCACGGGTCATTCGATGGGCGGGCACGGCGCCTTGACGCTGGCGATGTCGCTGCCCGGCCGGTTCGCCTCTGTCTCGGCCTTTGCGCCTATTGCGCACCCGACCGCCAGCGATTGGGGCCGCAAGCAGTTCACCGCCTATCTGGGCACCGACGAGACGCTGTGGCAGGCGCATGACGCCACCCTGCTGATGCGCGAGCACGGGTTCGCAGGACCACTGTTGATTGATCAGGGCACGCAGGACCAGTTCCTCGATCTGCTTCAGCCCGAGGCGTTCAGCGCGGCAATGGCGTTGCGGCGCCAGCACGGCACATTCCGGATGCAACCGGGATACGATCACAGCTATTTCTTTATCTCGACCTTCATGGAGGATCACATCACCCTGCATGCAGAAGCGCTGTGGCTGCTGTGACCGCCCTTTATATCGACGCCGATGCCTGTCCCGTGAAAGAGGAGGCAGAGCGGGTCGCGACCCGACACAAGATCACGATGTTCGTCGTCTCGAACGGTGGGCTGCGCCCCTCGCGCAATCCGTTTGTCGAGACGGTGATCGTGCCCGACGGTCCTGACATCGCGGACATGTGGATCGCGGAGCGCGCCGGGCGCGGTGACGTGGTCGTGACGGGTGACATCCCTCTGGCCGCCAAGTGTGTCGAGGCCGGCGCCCGCGTGATCAAGCACAACGGCGAGGCATTGACGCAGGCCAACATCGGCAACGTGCTGGCGACCCGCGATCTGATGACGGACCTGCGCGCGGCGGACCCGTTCCGGCAGGGCGGCGGGAAAGGCTTTACAAAGGCCGACCGCTCCCGCTTTCTGGAGGCGCTGGAGCGCGAGATCAGAGCCGCGGCCAAGCTGACATGATAGATATGCATCCGCACACATGCGCCCCATCACGAGGTACGATATGACCCCCCAAGCCGTGATTTTCGATATCGGCAACGTGCTGATCGAATGGCAGCCGGAGCGGTATTTCGACCGCCAGATCGGTGAGGGCCGCCGCCGCGCGATGTTTGCCGATGTGGACCTGCACGCGATGAACGACCGCGTCGACAGGGGCGAGAATTTTACGGATGTGCTGACGCAGACTGCCCGCGACTTTCCCGACTGGGCGCCCGAGATTTTGCACTGGCACGACAACTGGATCGAGATCGCCGCCCCTGCAATCCCCCATTCCGTGCGGCTGATGGCCGCGCTACAGGCCAGAGGCGTGCCGGTTTTCTCCCTCACGAATTTCGGAATCGAAACCTATGTGATTGCGTCAGGAACCTATCCGTTTTTGCAAAAATTCGACCGTGATTTTATCTCGGGGCATATGGGCGTGATCAAGCCTGATCCGCGCATCTACGAGATGCTGGAAGAAGGCGCAGGCCTGTCCGGCGCGGCGCTGTTGTTCACCGACGACCGGCCCGAAAACATCGCGGCGGCAGCGGCGCGCGGCTGGCAAACCCATCTGTTCGAGGGGCCGCACGGCTGGGCAGAACGGCTGGTTGGCGCAGGCCTGCTGCGTGCAGAGGAAGCGAAATGACCGACATCCCCTTCATCCCCTTCGCGGCGGGCGAAGCGCTGCTGGACTGGACCGCGCTGACAGATGCGCTGGCGCAGGGTCACACCCTGCCCAAGGCCGAAATCGGGGATACGTTTTTGTACCGCGATCCTGACACATTGCTAAGCAGGGCCGCATGGATCGACGGCATGGGTATGGCTGTCAAATCCGCCACCGTGTTTCCGCGCAACGCGCCACAGGGCAAGCCCAATATCAACGGCGGCGTGAGCCTGTATTCAGACACGGACGGCACGCTGGAGGCGATCATCGACTTCCACCTTGTCACAAAATGGAAAACGGCAGGCGACAGCCTGCTGGCCGCGCGCAGGCTGGCACGGCCCGATGCCACGCGGATATTGCTGGTTGGCGCGGGCACTGTGGCACAGTCGTTGCACGCCGCCTACAGCGCTGTGTTTCCGGACGCGCGCTTTACCGTTTGGAGCAGGACACGCGCCAGCGCCGATGCCTTTGCCGCCCGCCTGCCGCGCACCGATCCGACCGATAATCTGGAGGAGGCCGTGCGCGCCGCCCACATCATCGGCAGCGCCACCATGACAACAGAGCCGCTGATCAAAGGGGCGTGGCTGCAACCCGGCCAGCACCTTGATCTGATCGGCGCCTACCGCCCCGACATGCGCGAGGTCGACGACGAGGCCCTGCGCCGTGCGCGGGTGTTCGTTGACAGTTTCGACACCACTTTGGCCCATATTGGCGAGATCAAGATCCCGCTGGAGACCGGTGCCATCACCCGCGACCACATCATCGCAGACTACTACAATCTGGACGCGTTCACGCGCAGCTCCCCCGATGACATCACGATCTGCAAAAACGGCGGCGGGGCGCATCTGGACCTGATGACCAGCCGCTATATTCTTGCCCAATGGCGCGGTGCCGCATGATCTGGATATTGCTTTTACTGGCCGCCCTTGCCGCAGCCCCTTTCGTGATCGAACACTACCGCGTGAAAATGAGCGACGGGCGGCGCGGCTCGGCCCCCGGTCAGTTCGCGGAGCTTGAGACGGGTGTGACCCATTACCACCTCAGCGGCCCGCCGGAGGGTCCGCTGGTTGTCTGTGTCCACGGATTGACCACGCCCTGTTTCGTCTGGGAACCGCTAGCCAAAGGGCTGGCAGCGCTGGGGTTTCGCGTGCTGGTCTATGACCTCTACGGGCGCGGCTTTTCCGACCGGCCGGAGGGTGCGCAGGACAAGGCGTTCTTCAACGCGCAACTGGACGCCCTGCTGGCACATCTGGAGATCGACGGCCCGTTCCACCTGATCGGCTATTCGATGGGCGGGGCGATTGCCGCCGGTTTTGCAGCCACCTATCCGACACGGGTGCGGCGGCTGGTGCTGCTGGCCTCGGCGGGTATGACGCTGCATAAAACCGCGCTGTTGCGGTTTTTGCGCGACCGCGGGCTGGCGGGGCACTGGCTGATGCTGGCGCTCTATCCGCTGCAACTGCGGCGCGGCATCGCGGCCGAACGTGAGAGTCTGCAAGCACCCGCAGACATAACCGACAGGCAGGAGGCACAGCTGGATTTTCAGGGATTCGTGCCCGCTGTCTTATCCAGTTTGCGCGGCGTCCTGCGTCACCCGATGGAGGGGGAGCATCTGGCCCTTCGGCGTGCAGGCCTGCCGGTGCTGGCGCTTTGGGGCAGCGATGATGACGCTATTCCCGCCAGCGCGCTGGGGCAGTTGGCCGCATGGAACCGCGATGCCCTCCACGAAGTGATCGAGGAGGCAGGCCACGGCCTACCCTACACACACACGCAGATCGTGCTGGATCACATCGCGGCGTTCCTGCCCCCGCCCGAGGGCGACGATTGGGGCCACGACACCTGAGCGTACCCTGGCGGTAGCGAGCCTGACAGGCGCCCTTTATCAAGCGACTGCAAGCGGCGCGGGGCGCTCACGCACAGGCAGATGCACGATCGCACTGAATGCCCCCACCGCCACCCCGATCCACCAGACCGTCGTGTAAGTGCCAAAGGCATCGTACATCCGCCCGCCCAGCCAGACGCCCACAAAGCTGCCCAGCTGGTGACTGAAAAAGATGACACCAAACAGCGTTCCCATATAACGCAACCCGTAGATATGCGCGATCAGCCCCGAGGTGAGCGGCACAGTCGCCAACCACAGCGCGCCCATCGCAACCGAGAATATAATGACGCTGAGCGGGGTAATCGGCAGCATGATGAACACTGCCGCAATGATCGTGCGACCGGTGTAGATGCCCGCAAGCAGATACTTCTTGGAGTACCGCTTGCCCGCCCAACCGGCCAGTAGCGTTCCACCCACATTTGCCGCACCGATCAGCGAAATCGCCACCGCCCCCAGCGCCGAGGTCGTCGTGATGCCCATGCTGTGCAACGCACTGCCCGCCAGAATGGGGCCGCACATCTCGGTCACAAAGGCAGGGAAATGCGCCGTGATAAAGGCCAGCTGATAGCCGCATGAAAAGAAACCCAGAAAGATCAGCGTATAGCTGGGGTCTTTGAAAGCGCGCAGCAGGATCGTGCCCATCGCCTCTTCCAGTTCGGCGCGGTCGGCCTGCACGGGCGCACGCATGAACGGCAGGGTCAGAAGGGTCGACAGGGTCAGGCCTGCAAAAACGGTGAACACCATTTGCCAGCTCATCATCCCCAGCATCCATTCGGCCAGCGGAGCGCCAAAAATCTGCCCCACGCTGCCTGCTGCCGTCACCACCGCAAGCGCCATCGAGCGGTTCTCGTCACTCGCCGCGCGGCCCACGACCGCAAGGATCACGCCAAACCCCGTGCCCGCAATGCCAAAGCCCACCAGCCACGCATAGGTCTGGTGCGCAATCGGCGTGTCCGCCCCCGCCGACAGCAACAGCCCTGCGGCATAAACCACGGCGCCCAAAATGATCGCCTTTCGGTCCCCGATTTTTTCCGCCATCGCGCCAAACACCGGCTGGCCGATCCCCCACGCCAGATTCTGTATCGCAATCGCCAGCGAAAATTCGGCCCGCAACCAGCCGAATTCTGCGGCAATCGGGATTTGGAACACTCCGAATGACGCGCGAATGGCAAAGCTGACCATGATGATGATGCAGCCGACAACCAGCACAGGCGAAAAAAGGGATGTCTTTTGCATGGGGCTGCTCCGGCGCGGGTTTGCGCATGGTGCGCCCGCGCGTGCGCCGCGTCAATCACGCAGGCGCACTTTTCAATCGCGGGCCTGCGCGCTAGGAGGATGGCATGACCAGTCTGCGCACCCAGTACGACCGCATGATACAGGAAGGGACCCTGCGCCCCGATCCCGCACAGCAATCCGTGCTGCCCGAATTCGACCGCATCCGCACGGCCCTGCTGACACCCGCGAAAAAGGGGATGTTTCGCAAAGCGCCCGAGCCACCCAAGGGCCTGTACCTGTGGGGCGGTGTGGGGCGCGGCAAGTCGATGCTGATGGATATGTTTGTGAACAATCTGGGCGACATTCCTGCACGTCGCGTCCATTTTCACGCCTTTATGCAGGAAATCCACGCCGCGATGCACGAGGCCCGCAAGACGGGTGTCGATGACGCCATCGCCCCTGTCGCAAGCGCCGTGAGCAGTTCTGTCCGCCTGCTGGCCTTTGATGAAATGCAGATCACCGACATCACCGACGCGATGATCGTGGGCCGCCTGTTCGAGGCGCTGTTCGCGGACGGTGTCGTGGTCATCACCACCTCCAACCGCGTGCCGGATGATTTATACAAACACGGGCTGAACCGTGACCTGTTCGTGCCTTTCATCGAGCAGATCAAGGCGCGGATGGTTGTGCATGAATTGGCAAGTCCCACGGATTACAGACAGGACCGTCTGGCAGGAACGCCGTCTTATTTCACCCCCGTCAACAGCGACAGCCGCGCGGCGATGGATGCCGTCTGGACCGATCTTGCAGGCGGAGAAGCGACGCCGCTGGTCCTCAAGGTCAAGGGTCGCGAGGTGACGCTGCCGCAGTTTCGCAACGGCATCGGGCGCACGCGGTTCCACGCCCTATGCGGTCAGCCCCTTGGTCCGGCCGATTTTCTGGCGGTGGCCGAGGCGGTCAAAGTATTGTTGCTGGACGACATTCCCACGTTGGGCCGCAGCAATTTTAACGAGGCAAAGCGGTTTGTCACCCTTATCGACGCGCTGTACGAGGCGCGCGTGCGGCTGATCTGTTCGGCGGCAGCCAGCCCTGAAATGCTGTACCTAGAAGGCGAGGGCACGTTCGAGTTCGAGCGCACAGCCTCGCGTTTACGCGAAATGCAAAGCGAGGAGTGGGGAAAGGCCTAGTCGGTCAGGTCGCTCAGCCGCGTATCCGTGTTCGTGCGGGTGACTTCCTCCGGCGGCAGGTCGGGGTGATAGGGGGCCTGTTGCCCCGTCAACGCCCATCCGCCAAGCGCCATAATGCCCACGGCGATTGCGCAAGCAATGTATTGGCGTCTAACCGCAGCTTTTGATGCCACAGAATCCTGTGGTCTGGTATATGTTGTCGACATGCTCGTTCCTCAGGCGTTCCGGATTTTTCCGATTATGCGGCGTCCGGTATTACCAGATTATTAAGGCGGCCTGTCATTTAGGGTCAATGCAACCGCAGGGCATCAGGCGGCAGTTATGCGTTGTTTCGCAGTATGTTGCCCGCAAGATACAGTGAGCCACAGATCAGAATGCGCGCCTGCGGGGTCTGTGCCGTAATCGCCTCGACGGCGCTGAGCACGCTTGCTGCCTCAACAGCCGCGATACCCGCATCTGTGGCGGCCTGCGCAGTGTCGCCCGCGCTCAGCGTTGCCGCCTCACCGGGGATCGAAACGGCGTGCAGTTGCGCCACATGCGGCGCCAGCGGGCGCATGTAGCCTGTGATGTCTTTGGTGTTGAGCATGCCGCACACCAGATAGGTCGGCACCTGCGGCATCTCTGCCAGCACAGTGGCCAGTGCGCGGCCCGCCGCAGGATTGTGGCCGCCGTCCAGCCACAGCTCTGCCTGCCCCGCTGCCGTGACCAGCGGGCCGGACCTGAGGCGTTGCATCCGCGCGGGCCATTGCGCGCCGGTTACTGCCCCCTCGCAGGCCGCAGCGTCAAAACCCAAGGCACGCAACGTCGCAATGGCACCGCCCGCGTTTTGCACCTGATGCAGTCCCGGCAGATTGGGCAGGGGCAGATCCAGCAAGCCCTGCTCGTCGTGATAGATCATGCGGCCGCCTTCGCGGCTGGCGTGCCAGTGCTGGCCATACACATGAAGCGGGGCCATGTGGCGCGCGGCTGTGGCCTCGATCACCTCCAGGCCTGCGTCCTGTTGCGGCCCCACGATGCAGGGCACGCGGCGCTTGATGATGCCCGCCTTTTCGCCCGCGATCTGTGGCAGGGTGTCGCCCAGAAACTGCTGGTGATCCAGATCAACGGGCGTGATGACCGTGGCAACCGGCGCACCGATCACGTTGGTCGCATCCAGCCGCCCGCCCAGCCCGACCTCCAACAGGGTAAAGTCCGCAGGCGTGCGCGAAAACGCCAGCAATGCCGCACAGGTCGTGATCTCGAAGTAAGTGATGTCGGCGCCACCGTTCGCGGCATAACATTCATCCAGAACCTCGGTCAGATGCGGCTCGGTTATCAGGGTGCCTGCAAGGCGGATACGCTCATGGAAGCGCGCAAGATGCGGGGAGGTATAGGCATGCACGGTCTTGCCCGCCGCCTCTAGCCCCGCGCGGATCATGGCCTGCGTAGACCCCTTGCCGTTGGTGCCCGCGATGTGGATCACCGGAGGGAGACTGTTTTGCGGATTGCCCAGCGTCGCCAGCAGCCGCAGCATCCGGTCCAGCGTCAGGTCGATAATTTTCGGGTGCAGCGCCATCATCCGTTCAAGGATGAGGTCGGAGGACGCCGCGCTCATCCCGTGGTGTCTTTTTCCGCAGGCTCGCCCGCCTCGGCCTCAACCTCCGACAGCTCGTGCGGGACATCGGCAGGGGGCGGCAGATCACCGCGCACCGCGGGGGGCAGGCCCATCATCATGCGCAGGATGGTAATCAGCTCTTCGCGCATCTGCGGGCGGGGCGTGACGCGATCCAGCATCCCGTGCTCCAGCAGGTATTCGGCGCGCTGGAAACCCTCGGGCAGCTTTTCGCGGATGGTCTGCTCGATCACGCGGGGGCCTGCAAAGCAGATCAGCGCATTGGGTTCCGCAATGTGGACGTCGCCCAGCATCGCATAGCTGGCAGTCACGCCGCCCGTCGTCGGGTGGGTCAGCACGACGATGTAGGGCAGGTTCGCTTCCTTGAGCATTTGAACAGCCACGGTCGTGCGCGGCATTTGCATCAGGCTCAGGATGCCCTCCTGCATGCGCGCGCCCCCTGCGGCTGAAAACAGCACCAGCGGGCGCTTGAGCTTTACCGCCTCTTCGGCGGCCGCGATGATCGCATTGCCGACGTACATCCCCATCGAGCCGGCCATGAAGCTGAAATCCTGCGCGCAGGCGACGATCGGCGTGCGCCCGATCTCGCCGGTGGCGACCAGCATCGCCTCGTCTTCCTCGGTCATCTTTTGCGCGGCACGCAAACGGTCGGGGTATTTCTTTTGATCGCGGAATTGCAGCGGGTCCACCGTGGGCGCGGGCACTTTCACCTGCATAAAAATACCACCGTCGAACAATGCGGCAAAACGGTTGCGCGGCGTGATGTGCATATGGTGGCCGCAGCTGGTACAGACGTTTAGGTTATCGCTGATCTCGCGGTGGAACAGCATCGTCCCGCACTCGTCGCATTTGGTCCACAGGTTCTCGGGCGTTTCGCGGCGCGAAAAGATCGAGTTGATCCGGGGCCGGACGTAATTGTTGATCCAGTTCATGTGCACGCCTCGTACCGTTACATTGCCCCATCAAATAAGGGGCGCGGGCAGGAATTGCAATCAGCGCCGCAAGGCGAGACGCGCGGCAAGCCAGCTCACCAGCATCAGCGCGAAATCGACAGGCAGCCACAGGCGCAGCTGCGCCTCGTCCTCCAACCCGAAGGGGGTGTGGAACAGCGCCAGCCCACCCAGAGTGTCGGGTAGCGACGTGATCAGCAGCGCGGTGACGTTGTTTACAAAATGCACCGCCAGCGCGGGACCGATGGTGCCCGCGCGCGCCGTCAGATCCGCCATGAGCAACCCGAAGACGCCTGCCCAGACAGTGATCATCACCGCATTCCCGCCCGCTTCGGACGGCTGGTAGTGGCCGATGGCAAACAGCACCGAGGGCAGCACCATCCACACCAGCGGCGAGGAAAAGCGCGCGGCAAGCTGTTGTTGCAAGTAACCGCGGAAAAAGATTTCCTCGGCGCTGATCTGGACAAACACCGCCAGCAGCGACAGCGGCAACAGCAGCGCCCACAGCCCGATGGCAAGGTTCGGCACCAGCGGCCCGCCAATCCCGTAGGGCGGCAGAACCCACAGCGCCAGCGACACGATCAGCAGCAGCACCATCACGCGCATGAATTGCGGCACCGCAAGGCGCAGCGGGCCGAACACGCTGGTCGCGCTGCGTTTGTGAAGCACCCGCACCACGATGAAAACCGCCGCGCTGATGGTGGCAAAACTGAACAGTAGCGCCAGCATTGCAAGTGGCGTGCTGCCCGCGACCAGCTCGTCCTGAAACGTGGGGCGGTTGCGGGTAAGTTCGGACAGGGCCTGCTGATAAAACAGCGCCATCGCAATGTAGAGCACGCTCATGCAGACCACACCCAGCAACAGGCGCCACGGCTCTGCGCGCCGCTCGGCCACGACAGTGTGCAGGATGTGGGCGGAATAATCGGGAAGGAAACGCATCATTATCTGTCCGCCAGAGGGTTTTCGCGCGGCAGCTCGATCTGCGCGTCGCGGATCACGTCCGCCACGCCGGTCAGATGCCCTGCGATGGTTTGCAGCAGGCTCAGCAGAACCGCCTTGTCGTTCTCGATGACCGACAGGTATTCATCGGCACTGAACCGCAGGAATTGACCGGCCTCCAGCGCGCGCATCTGTACATGACGCGGCTCGCGCATGATGATGGACAGATCACCGATGACCCGCCCCGGCTCTACTGTCGAAATATGCTGCGCGACGCCCTGCTTGTCCTGAAACGTCAGTTCGGCCTTGCCGGACAGGCACAGGTAGGCGGCGTCGGGCGGATCGCCCTCGTTAAAGATAACCGCGCCCTCTGCGGCATCGTACCATTGCGCGGCAAAGGCCAGCAGGCGTTGGGCGCGCGGCTCCAGCAGGCCGAACATCTCATTGCGCTGGATGACGCGCAGCTTACGACCCAGATCCTCGGACACCGTGCCCGACCGCTCGAAGGTTTCGGCAGTTTCGACCCCACCGATCCGGCCATTCGTAATCTCTACAAACAGATCATAGCTGTCTGCGGCATCAAGTTTGTCGTCCAGAAAGATCAGCGTCGTGTCGGGCATCAGTTCACGCAGGCGCGCGCGGGTGCGCGACAGGTCGCTACCAGCCAGCGCCTGATCAAAGATCAGCACGTCGGGCCGCTTCATCGCGGCGCGGGTAAAGGCCGCACGTTCATGGATGGAGGTCGGCAGATTGGCGCCCCCGAGTGCGGTGGGCACGTCAAAGACATTCGCCGCCACCTCGCTGCGCAGATCCTTGTCGCGCAGCACGTCGGACACGGCGTCGATCACCAGATCGGCCTGCATCCCCGCCACATTCGAGATCCGCCCGTACAGCAGGTTCTCCAGCAGGGTCAAACGCGGCAGGTAGTTCTGCGGCGTCACCGGTACGAACATGTCGCCCGCCAGCTCGCGCAGGTCCTTGCCACGGGTGCGGCGGATGGTCAGGATCTCGTCCTTGAAGCTTTCGGGAAAGGCCGGTCCGATCTGTTCGGCGGTAAAGGCAAAGGGCACGGTCAGCAGCAGCGCGAATTCATCCTCGCTCAGCGCGCCATCGCCACTGCGGCGTCGGCGGTTGGCGATCTCGACCAGCTGTTCGTACAGCGACTCCTCGATGCCCAGCGCGGTGAACAGCGGGTGGTTCGTGCCGTCCATGCCAAAGGTCTGGTGCAGTGTCTCGACCAGTGTTTGCGAAATGGCGATGGCCTGTTCGGCCAGCCCCTCCTCTGCGATCATGGCAAGGAATTCCTTTTCCGAGGCAAGACCCATCTGCGTGATCGCACGGCGCGGGGAGGCGAACAAAAGGTTGCTGCCCAGCGGCACGGCGGGGTTGAACGTCTCTGGGTCAAAGCGGTGGACGACATCGGCCAGATTGCGCTCCTTGAGCATCTCGTGGACCTCGGTGCGCAGGGCCACGACCTTTTTGGCCAGTGCGGGATGTTTGGCCTCGTTCATGTGTGTGCCCAGCATGCCGCGAATAATCGCCTCGTCGGTGTTCAGAACGCGGCTCAGCTCGAACCACCATTCGTGGATGTCCTCCAGCGTGTCCAGACCGGCCAGCCCGGGGTCCAGCCAATCGGCGCGCAAACTGTCAAGGCTGTTGCCCGCGCGCAAAGCCTCGAGACTGATGCGGTCGCTGCGTTTGGGATCCCACAACACCGTCTTGGGCGAGGTGCGCAGCGACATCAGCAGGTTGTCCCCGATGGTGCCGTGAAACAGATAGGGCTGCGCCTGAACATAGCCGATGCGCGCGGCGATGACGCCCTGATGCAGCGTCGTGATGTCCAGCCCGCCCATCGTCACCTTGCCCCGCGCGGGGATCAACTCACGCGTCAGCAGCTCGCTCAGGGCGCGCCGCTCCGACATCGAGGAGGTCTTGATCGCGACCTGCGCGCCCTTGGGAATTTCGAGGTTCAAATCATTCAGCACGGTGCTGCCGTCGCCACTGCGCACAAAGACGTTTTCCAGCACGACATCGCCGGTCAGATGGGGAATGTCCTCGGGCCTGCCGGTAAACAGCCCCTCGTCCATCATGCCCGGCGGGTCGAACCGTTCGGTCACAATTTCCCACCGCAGCGCCATGTCCTGCGTCTGGTTGTAATAGGCCAGCAGTTCCTTCCACGGGCTGCTGAGGTCTTTGTAAGCGGCCAGTGCCGCGACCAGCGCGCCCACGGTAATCTCGCCCCGAATGGCCAGAATACCCCCGACCAGATAGAAAAAGAACGGCGTCAGCTGCGTGATGAAGTTGTTGAGGAACTTCATAAAAAACTTTTTCTGGTAGATTTTGAACCGGATGGTGAACAGCTCTCCCAGTCGCGCGGTAAAGCCCGCCAGCCGGAAGCGCCAGCCGCCATTGGTGCGCAGATCGGTGATGCCTGCCGCCGTCTCGCCGATTTCGGCGGACAACAGGCGCACCTGTTTGATGCGCTCCTTGTTCAGCAGGTTGATCTGGCGTTGTAAAATCGGGATGATATAGGCCTGTAGCGGGATCAGCGCGACACCGGCCAGCCCGAACCAGAACGATTGCAGAAACAAAAACACCACGATGATGATCATCTGACCGGCCTGAAACACCGGCTGCGCGATGAAATCCCCCATCAGCCCGCCCATCGGCTCTGCCTCTGAGGTGACCATGCTGACCAGCTCCCCCTGTGAGGTGTTCTGGTAGTAGCGTTTTGGAAAGCGCATCATCCGCGCGATCAGTTTGAAGCGGAAACGGCGCAACAGCCGCTCGGCCGTGACACCTTTCATCGTGTTGAGGCGCATCTTGAGCAGGCCATGCACCAGCACCGCCCCCAGATACCCCAGACAAAGCGCCGTGAGAAACTGGATCTGGCTCAGATCATACCCCGCAAGGGGGATCACCGGATCGCTGGCGCCAATCGCATCGTTGATGATCCGCTTTGGCAATTCCAGCGTCGCAAACAGGAACGGAAAGGTGATCAGCGTCACCGCCAACAGCATGATCTGCTCACGCTTGGAATGCTTCCAGATGAAGGAAAAAAGACTGCGATCCATGGGGGGCTTTCGATGCGGAACCTCCCAAGGTTAAGCGCTATCGGTGCCGGTTACAATGTAGGCGCTGCCCTCATTCTGCCCTGCACCGGCGTCAGCTGCCTGATTTTGCAGCCCGCCTAGAGACTTGCCTATAATCGCTCCCTCCCCTATCCGTTTTGACAAACGCAGATCAGGGAGCCCGCGATCATGTCCACCAACGCCCGTTTTGACAAAACCAAACTGCCCAGCCGCCATGTGACCGAAGGGCCTGCGCGCGCACCGCACCGGTCCTATTACTATGCGATGGGCATGACGGAGGAAGAGATCCATCAGCCGTTGGTTGGCGTTGCGACCTGCTGGAACGAAGCGGCGCCATGCAACATCGCGCTGAACCGTCAGGCGCAATCGGTCAAGGTTGGCGTTGCAGCCGAGCAAGGCACCCCGCGCGAGTTCACGACCATCACCGTCACTGACGGCATCGCGATGGGACACGAGGGCATGCGCAGCAGCCTTGCCTCGCGCGAGGCGATTGCCGACACGGTTGAGCTGACGATGCGCGGGCATTGCTATGACGCGATCGTCGGTCTGGCAGGCTGTGACAAATCCCTGCCTGGCATGATGATGGCGATGATCCGGCTGAACGTGCCGTCCGTGTTCATGTACGGCGGTTCGATCCTGCCGGGTCAGGCGCCCAAAGGGGCCGATGTGCCCGAGGGTTTCGCCAACCGCGACCTGACCGTGCAAGATATGTTCGAGGCCGTCGGCAACTGGCAAAGCGGCACCATGTCCGAGGCCGCACTGGACGTTCTGGAACGTGTCGCCTGCCCCTCGGCCGGCGCATGCGGCGGGCAGTTCACCGCCAATACGATGGCCTGCGTCTCCGAGGCGATCGGCCTCGCGCTGCCCAACTCGTCGGGCGCGCCTGCCCCCTACGAGAGCCGTGACGAATACGCCCGCGCCTCGGGTGCGGCGGTGATGAACCTGATCGAGAAAAATATCCGTGCGCGCGACATCTGCACGCGACAGGCCTTTGAAAACGCGGCCCGCATTGTGGCCTGCACAGGCGGCTCCACGAACGCGGGTCTGCACCTGCCCGCCATGGCGCATGAAGCGGGTATTGATTTCTTCCTCGAGGACGTCTGCGAGATTTTCCGCGACACACCGTATTTTGTCGATATGAAACCGGGCGGTGCTTATGTGGCCAAGGACCTCTACGAGGCGGGTGGCGTGCCCGTGGTGATGAACGAGCTGCGCAAGGCCGGCCTGATCCACGAGGATTGCATGACCGTCACCGGCTACTCCATGGGCGAGGAACTGGACAAGATCGTGCGCGAGGCAGACGGCAAGGTCATCCACTCGGTCGCCAATCCAATCAGCACGACGGGCGGCGTTGTCGGCCTGAAGGGCAACCTCGCGCCCGAGGGGGCGATTGTGAAAATCGCCGGCATGGCAGAGGAGGACATCGTGTTCACCGGCCCCGCACTGGTGTTTGAATGCGAACAAGATGCGTTCGAGGCCGTGCAGAACCGCAGCTACTCCGAAGGCGATGTGTTCGTGATCCGCAACGAGGGTGCGCGCGGCGGCCCCGGCATGCGCGAGATGCTGGCAACCACCGCAGCCTTGTCCGGTCAGGGCATGGGCAAAAAGGTCGCGTTGATTACGGACGGTCGTTTTTCGGGTGCGACGCGCGGGTTCTGCGTGGGCCACGTCGGCCCCGAGGCGGCGATGGGCGGCCCGATCGGTCTGCTGAAAAACGGCGACATGATTACGCTGAATGCGATCACCGGCTCGATCTCGGTCGATCTGACGGACGCGGAACTGGCCACACGCAAGGCCGCATGGGACGGCCCGCGTGAGAATCTTTATGCCTCTGGTGCGTTGTGGAAATACGCGCAGCTGGTCGGCCCGACCTATCTGGGCTGCGTCACCCACCCCGGAGCCCAGAAAGAGCGCCATGACTATATGGATCTGTAAACCGCTGGCAGCCCTTGCGGCGCTGGTGCTGCTGGGCGCGTGCGAGAACGGCGGACCGGCGACGGTTCTGGCCGGCCTTGCCCCGCCGCAGGACGCGGCGCTGCCCGCTGTTCCGCTCACGCAGGCGTTGATGATGCGGGGAAAGGTGACGCTGGTGCCGCCCGACGGCTATTGCATTGATCCCGAAACCCTGAGCGAACGTTTCGCCCTGATGGCGCGCTGTGACAACATGGGCGCGGCCACGGGTGGCGAAGGGGCGCCCGCAGGCCTGCTGACCGTGAGCCTTGTGCGCAGTGGCCGCGATGCCGCACTGCCCAGCGCGCAGGACGTAGCCACCACAGCCGGGCTGACCCCGCCGCAGGCTGCCGTGCGCACGGATACAAGTGTGGTGTTCAAAACCACCGGCACGCCGCCCTCGCCCGATCTGGCGGCGCAACACTGGCGCGCGGTGGCCAAGGTGGACCGCTTTACGATGGGTGCTGCGCTGTTCGGGCCGGAAGGCCGGCGCGCTGTTTCGGCCGAGGGGGCGCAGGTGCTGGGGCAGATGATCAAACGCACCACCGATAAGACAAACGCGGGCTGACCCGCTTGCGCGATGCTGCCCTTGCGTGGCATCGTGCAACACAACAGACGCGCGCAGCTTTAGCAAAAAGTCATACGTGCGCGATAAGCAGATGCAATGAGCAGCAAGGCAGACCCCTATGGCCAAGATCGGCGGATCCCTTTTCGACGCGGCGTTCTATAGCCGGACCATTGCGAAATGGGCGCGCAACGCGCGCATGGCGCGCTCGGCCGATCTGGGTTCGCTGCGGCGCCAACGCGCGCGCGCACGCCAGATCAAGGCCCATCTGGACCAGCTGATCCATGTCGCCGACGAACGGCTGGCCCTGCCGCTGGAAGGGTCCACCAGCTTTCCCAAACCGCATAATGCCGACTGGGCGTGGCGCCCCGAATTGTGGCGGGGCCGCCTGCCTGTGCCGGGTATTTCCGCCGTCGAGACACGCTCGATGCTGGGCGATGAAATAACGCTGTTCCATGATTGCGAATTCTCGGAGCTGACACTGCGCCAGCTGCGCAATCTGCGTGAACAGGATCTGGCCCCCTATGGCCTGCGCATGGACGTGTTCCAGTTTGACGGCTCGTTCCTGTCGCTGGTCATTGACCTGCCCGAGGACGGGATCGAGGGTCTTAAACGCATCCACCTTTTGCGCATGGACGTCATCATCGAGCTGGAAAAACCGATCGAGGTGTTTGCCCGCCTCAACATCAAGAACGGCCCCAACACTGAACAGATCGTTCGGGAGATGGATCTGGAGCAGGATCAGGTCGTCGTGGAATTCGACCTTGCCTATTCCAACCTGAACGAACGACGGGTCGAGGGCGCATGGATCGACCTGATTTTCGAGGGGCCGGAAATGAATCAGGTGACGCTGCGCGATCTGACCTTTTCGCGCCGTCCGCGCGCGCAGATTTAGACAAAGGACCGTGCCATGAGCAATCTCGTGCTGACGAAAACGAAAATGCAGCAAGGTGTCTGGGAGGGGCTGCTAACAGGTGCCCCCGCAGGAGAGACGCCTGTTCTGCGCGTCACGCACCGCGGCACCGCTGTGCCCGACGTCAGCGTCACCGCGCTGGAGCAGGAGGGCGCAGGCCACGCCGTGCGTGTTCCCGTTCCCGCCGAGGCTGTGGCAGACGGCATGCAAACCCTGTTGATCAGCAACGCCACCAGTGACGAGGTGCTGGGCACTGTAACCCTGATGGGGGGCGAGGTGCTGGGCGATGACATGCGTGTCGAGGTGGACCTGCTGCGCGCCGAACTGGACATGCTCAAGCGTGCGTTTCGCAGGCATTGCCTCGAGACGGGCTGAGATCACCGGCCCCACGGCAAACATACGCATCCAATGAAAAAGGCCGCCCCGTTTCCCGGTGCGGCCTTTCGCTTTGTTACCCGTGACAGGCTGGTCCTTGGTTGCGCCGACTACTCTGTCGGGCCGAGCGCGGACAGACCTTTGAGAATGTCGATGGCATAGGCCAGCTGGTAATCCTCCTCGCGCAGGTCGGCTGCTTTTTGCGCCTTTTCGCGGTCGGCTTCGATCTGTTTGACCTCGTCCTCGCTCAGGCTGTCATTGTTCAGGCTGCCGCGCAGGTCCGCCTCGGAGCGGCGCACGGGTGTCAGCGGCACGTCGTCATCGTCTACTTCGGGGCGGCGCGGCGGTTGCGCCACGATGATGTCGGGCGAAACGCCAAGCGACTGGATCGAACGGCCCGACGGCGTGTAATAGCGCGCCGTGGTCAAGCGCATAGCGCCCTCGCTGCGCAGGGGCATCACCGTCTGGACGGACCCTTTGCCAAAGCTTTTCGTGCCGATCACAATTGCGCGCCGGTGGTCCTGCAAGGCGCCCGCGACGATCTCCGAGGCGGAGGCGGAGCCGCCGTTGATCAGCACCACAATCGGTTTGCCTTCGGCCAGATCGCCCATCTTGGCGTTGAACCGGTCCCCGTCCGAGGCTTCGCGCCCGCGCGTGCTGACAATCTCGCCTTCGTTCAGGAAGGCGTCCGAGACTTTGATCGCCTGGGTCAGCAGGCCGCCGGGGTTGTTGCGCAGGTCGATGACGAACCCGTTGATCGCGTCAATGCCACCTGCCGTCTCGACTTTCTCGGCCAGCTGTTCGGCCATTTTCGGATAGGTCTGGTCGTTAAAGGTGCTCAGCCGCAGCACGACACTGTCGCCCTCGGTGCGCGAACGGACGACCGTCAGCTCGATCGTGTCGCGGGTGATGGTGACGTCGAACGGCTCGTTCTCGCCCTCACGCACAACGGTAATCACGATGTCGGAGCCGACCGGCCCGCGCATCAGCTCCACCGCCTCGTCCAGAACAAGGCCCAGCAGGCTTTCGCCGTCGACGTGGGTGATGAAATCGCCGGCTTCGATGCCTGCCTCGTCAGCGGGTGTGCCGTCGATGGGCGAGACAACTTTGACAAAGCCTTCTTCCTGCGTGACCTCGATGCCCAGACCGCCGAATTCACCGCGCGTCTGTTCGCGCATTTTCACCGCATCCTTGGGCGACAGGTAGCTGGAGTGCGGATCAAGCGACGTGAGCATCCCGTCAATCGCCGCCTCGATCAGCTCGGAGGAGTTCACTTCCTCGACGTATTGCGCGCGGATGCGTTCAAAGATGTCACCGAACAGGTCCAGCTGTTCGTATACATTTTCGGTCTTGGCCGCTTCTTGCGCCAGCAGGGGGGCTGCGATCTGGGTCGTGGCGATCACGCCCAATGCCGTGCCACCTGCGGCGGCCATCAAAAATTTCTTCATTGCTTATCCATCCTTGTCGGTCCTGAACCAGGATACGGGATCCTGCGGAGCGTTATCCTGTCTTACTTCTATATAGAGCGTTTCTGAACGGGTAGCGCCAGTGCCATCACCATCCGTTGATAATTCCGTGCTTTCTGCCGCGCCACCCATCAATCCAATCGGCGTGCCTGCCGCGATGACCTGCCCGATCTCGCCATAGACGGTTTCAAGCCCTGCCAGCACAAACAGCGTATCCGCGCGCGGCTCTAGGATCATCACATTGCCGAAATCCAGCAGCGGCCCCTGATAGCGGATCGTGGCAGCGGTTGGCGATGTGACAATCGCGCGCGGGCGGGTGGCCAGCAGCAGGCCGGGGCGCTGCACGCCTGCCGCGTCCGCCTCGTTCATGCCGCGCAGCACGAGGCCCTGCACCGGCAGAGGCAGATCCCCGATGCGGCCTTCGATGTTGACAGGTGCCTCGACGCTCAGGTTCTCGGTGTCAACAATCTGCGACAGGCCCGAGGCAAAGCCGCTCAGCGTTTCGGAGGAGGCGATGAGGATCGCGGTCGACACCGGATCTTCGGTAAAGCGTTGGGGCAGGTTCGTGCGTTCTGCCATTGCCTTGTTCAGCGCGCGCCGTGCGTCCTGCACCGCCGTGAGGCTGGTGCGCAGCCGCGCCTCTGCGTCGGTTTGCAGGGCGCGCAGGGTTTGGACGTCTTCCAGATCGCGGCGCAGCTGTGCGGCGCGCTGGTTGAGGGCGGGCGTCAATTCAGCCAGCAGCAGGCCCGCGCGCGCCGTGCCCGTCGGCCCGTCGGGATGCAGCAGCGCCGTGGGGTTGTCGGTACCGATGGATTGCAGAACGGCCAGCAATTGCCCCACCTCGCTGTCGCGCGAAGCCAGTCGTGCGCTCAGCTGTGTTTCGCGGATAGCGGCCTGCCGCAGGCCCGTGCGCATCGCGGCAAGACCCGTCTCAAAGGCCTGTATCGTTTCGGTCAGCGCGCGCACGCGGTCGCGGGCACGGTCGGCGGATTCAAGCTGCGCCGCCGCCTGTTCCAGCATCGACACAGCCGCGCGCGCCTGCGCGGCCGCATCCCCTTGTGCGTGGACCGCAGGCGCGGCAAGGACCAGCGCCAGAAGGACAGCACCTATCCGCCTCATGACAGCAGGCTTTCGCCGGTCATCTGCGGCGGTTGATCCAGTCCCATCAGCGCCAGTACCGTGGGCGCCAGATCGGCCAGCCGCCCATTGCGCAACTGCGCGCCCTGCGGCGCGCCCACAACGACAACCGGCACGGGGTTCAGGGTGTGCGCCGTGTGCGGGCCGCCGGTTTCGGGGTCGATCATCATTTCACAATTGCCGTGATCCGCCGTGACGATCATCGCGCCGCCCGCCTGCTCCAACGCTGTCAGCGCGCGGCCCAGCCCCGCGTCCACCGCCGCACAGGCCGCAATCGCAGCGTCCAGATCGCCCGTGTGCACGACCATGTCCGGGTTGGCATAATTCACGACGATCAGATCGTACTGCGCCCCGATCGCTTTGACCAACTCATCCGTCACCTCCGCGCAGGACATTTCGGGCTGCACATCATAGGTCGCGACCTGGGGCGACAGCGGCATCGAGCGGTCCTCCCCCGCTTCCGCCTCCTCCGCGCCGCCGTTGAGGAAAAAGGTGACGTGCGGGTATTTCTCGGTCTCGGCCAGCCGGAACTGACGCAGACCTTTTGCCGCGACCCATGCGCCCAGCGTATTCACGATCTCGGGCTTGGGGTACATCGTCGTCATGTAGGCAGCGTGCGCTTTTGAATATTCGGCCATGCCCATCACGGCGGCCCATGCCGTTTTGTCCCCCCGCGCGAACCCGTCAAATTCAGGCGCGGCAAGTGCGGCCATAATTTCACGCGCGCGGTCAGCGCGAAAGTTGAGGCAGAAAAATCCGTCGCCCGCCTGCGCCCCGCCATAGTCCCCGATCACGCAGGGTTTGATAAATTCATCCGTCGTACCCGCCGCATATGCGGCTTGCACGGCGGCCTGCGCGCTGTCTGCGGCGGGACCTTTGGCCTGCACAATAGCGTCATGCGCCAGCGCCACCCGCGCCCAGCGGTTGTCACGGTCCAGCGCGTAATAGCGCCCTGACAGGGTGGCAATGCGCACGGTTTCCGGCAGGGCGCGCGTCAGCTCTGCCAGATCATCCAGCGCGGCCTGCGGTGCCACATCGCGCCCGTCCGTCAGCGCATGGATGACCACCGGCACGCCCGCATCCACAAGCGCGTGCACCGCCGCGATCATATGCGACAAATGCCCGTGCACGCCCCCCTTGGACACAAGGCCCATCAGATGCGCCGCACCCCCGCTGTCTTTTAGTGCTGCGATAAATTCCAGCATCGGCGGGTGGGTGGAAAAGCTGCCCTGCTCGATCGCGAGGTCGATCTGCCCCAGATCCATCGCCACGACACGCCCTGCGCCAATGTTCGTATGCCCCACTTCGGAATTGCCCATCTGCCCGCGCGGCAGCCCCACGTCGGGGCCAAAGGTCGTCAGCGTTGCCGAAGGATGTTGTGCCAGCAGACGGTCCATGTTGGGCGTCGCGGCCAACTGCGGCGCGTTGCCCTGCACCGTCTCACCCACACCCCAGCCGTCAAGGATGCACAGCACGACAGGTTTGGCAGGGGGGGAAGGCATGTTTCTGGAAGCTCCGGCAGGGACAAGCGTTACGGGCCTTGTACCCATAGCGCCGCGTGACTGGAACCGTTTTATAGGAGCCGGAGACCTTTCGGTGGAAAATTGCACAGGGTGCAGCCCCCTGCCCCCCTTGCCCGCGCCGCCACCATTGGCCATAACGAGGGCACCCGTGATCCACATCATCCAAAGGCCCCGACATGAGCATGAGCGCACCCGAGACCCGCATCGTCACATCACATCGCGTGGCCTGCGACGGCGCAGAGGGCGCGCTGGGTCATCCGCGCGTCTGGCTGCAAATCCCCGCCGACAAGGGTTGGGTCGAATGTGGCTATTGCGACTGCAAATTCATCCATGCGGATTTCGAAGGCAAAGTCTGAGCGCATCTGCACTGGTGAGCGCGTCCTTGTCGTGGCAAAAGAACCCGCGTCACCAACAAGGAGCAGCAGCACATGGCATTTGGCAAAGGGCACCACCTTCATCTGATCGACGGCTCCGCGTTTATCTTTCGCGCCTACCACGCGCTGCCGCCACTGACGCGCAAATCCGACGGGCTGCCCATCGGCGCCGTGTCGGGTTTTTGCAACATGCTGCAACGCTATGTCGAAGGGAACGCAGGCGGCGATGTGACCCATGTCGCGGTGATTTTCGACAAGGGGTCGCACACGTTTCGCAACGAGATGTACGACCAGTACAAAGCCAACCGCGAGGCCATGCCCGAAGACCTGCGCCCGCAAATCCCCCTGACCCGCGATGCGACTGTGGCCTTCAACATCGCCTGCGAGGAAAAGGAAGGGTTTGAGGCCGACGACATCATCGCCACGCTGGCCGTTCAGGCGCGCGAAGCGGGCGGGCGCTGTACCATCATCAGCTCTGACAAGGATCTGATGCAACTGGTCGGCGGCGGGGTTGAAATGTTCGACGCAATGAAGAACAACCACATCGACCGCGAGGGCGTGCATGCCAAATTCGGCGTCTACCCCGAGCGGGTCGTGGACGTGCAGGCGCTCGCGGGCGATTCGGTCGACAACGTGCCGGGTGCGCCAGGCATCGGGATCAAAACCGCCGCCCTGCTGATCAACGAATACGGCGATCTGGATGCCCTGCTGGAGCGCGCGGGCGAGATCAAGCAACCCAAGCGCCGCCAGACCCTGATCGACAACGCCGATCAGATCCGCCTGTCCCGCAAGCTGGTTCTGCTGGACGACAAGACCCCGCTGGATTTCACGCTCGATGATCTGGAGGTGCGTGAGCCTGATCCACAAAAGCTGCTGGATTTCCTGACCGAGATGGAGTTCCGCACGCTGACCAAACGTATTGCGGACACGCTCAAGGTAGAAGCGCCCAGCATACCCGAGCCTGCACCCAGCGCGGATGCGCCCGATATTGCGGTCGTGCCCTTTGACGCCGCCACCTATTCCAAGGTGAGCACGGCTGCAGAGCTGCAAACATGGCTGGATAAGATCTATGCCCGCGGCTACGTCGCCGTCGACACCGAAACGACAGGTCTCAATGACATGACCGCCGATCTGGTGGGTATTTCGCTGTGCGTGGAGGCAGGTGATGCCTGCTACATCCCGCTGATCCACAAAGCCAATCGCGGCGATGACCTGTTCGGCTCCGACGATCTGGCCGAGGGGCAGATGGGCCTGAACGAAGCGCTGGAAATGCTCACCCCGATGCTCCGCGATCCGGCGATTTTGAAAATCGGGCAAAACATGAAATACGACGCCAAGATTTTTGCTCAGCTCGGGATCAGTGTCACACCCTTTGACGACACGATGCTCATGTCCTACGCGCTCCACGCGGGCCTGCACGGTCATGGCATGGATACGCTGAGCGAGCGTTACCTCAACCACACGCCCATCCCGATCAAACCGCTGCTGGGCAGTGGTAAATCCGCGATCACCTTTGACAAAGTACCGATGGACGATGCCGTGCCTTATGCCGCAGAGGATGCCGACATCACCCTGCGTCTGTGGCAACAGTTCAAGCCGGCCCTGCACCGCGCCCAAACCACCCGCGTCTACGAGACGATGGAACGGCCGCTGGTCCCCGTCCTGATGCAAATGGAACGGCACGGCGTGAAGGTCGACCGCGACACGCTCAGCCGCATGTCCAACGCCTTTGCACAAAAAATGGCGGGGCTCGAGGCCGAAATCCACGAACTCGCCGGCCGGCCGTTCAACGTGGGCTCCCCCAAACAGCTGGGCGAAATCCTGTTCGACGAGATGGCTTTGGAGGGCGGCAAAAAGGGCAAGACCGGCGCCTATGCCACAGGTGTTGACGTCCTCGAAGACCTCGCGACCGAGCATGAATTGCCGGCCCGCGTCCTCGACTGGCGTCAGCTGAGCAAGCTGAAGTCGACCTACACGGACGCCCTGCAAACCCACATCAACGCAGACACAGGTCGCGTGCACACCTCCTATTCCATCACGGGGGCCAGCACGGGCCGGCTGTCCTCCACCGATCCCAACCTGCAAAACATCCCGATCCGCACCGAGGAAGGCCGCCGCATCCGCGAGGCTTTCGTCGCACCCGAAGGTAAAACGCTGGTGGCGCTCGACTACTCCCAGATCGAGCTGCGGCTGCTGGCCCACATCGCTGATCTGCCCGCGCTGAAACAGGCGTTCAAGGACGGCCACGACATCCACGCCATGACCGCGTCCGAGATGTTCGATGTACCGCTCGACCAGATGACCCCCGACATCCGCCGTCAGGCCAAAGCGATCAATTTTGGTGTGATCTATGGCATCTCGGGCTTCGGCCTTGCGCGCAACCTGCGCATTCCCCGCGCCGAGGCACAGGGCTTCATCGACCGCTACTTCGAGCGTTTCCCCGGCATTCGCACCTATATGGACGACACAAAGGCCTTCGCCAAGGAACACGGATTTGTGCAAACCCTGTTTGGTCGCAAGATCCACACGCCGGAAATCGCCAGCAAAGGACCACGCGCCGGTTTCGCCGCCCGCGCCGCGATCAACGCCCCCATTCAGGGCACCGCCGCAGATGTGATCCGCCGCGCCATGATCCGCATGCCGGACGCCATCGCGAACCTGCCCGCAAAAATGCTACTCCAAGTCCACGACGAGCTGCTTTTCGAGGTCGAGAAGGGCGCCGAAGAGGCGCTGATCAAGGCGGCGCGGGATGTGATGGAGAATGCTGCCGATCCGGTCGTCAAACTCGACGTCAGGCTCAGCGTGGACGCAGGCACAGGTGCGAACTGGGCGCAGGCGCATTGAGCGCGGGGTCCACCGCACCCCCCGTCCTCTACAGCTTTCGCCGCTGCCCCTACGCCATGCGCGCACGGCTTGCTTTGCACGCCTCGGGCTGCACGGTCGAACTGCGCGAAATTGCGCTGCGCGACAAACCCGCCGCCTTCCTTGCAGCCTCCCCCTCCGGCACCGTCCCTTGCCTGCACACGGCAGCCGGTGTGATCGACGAAAGTCTCGAGATCATGCACTGGGCGCTACGCCGGAATGATCCCGATGATTGGCTCAAGATGCCAGAAGCCGCCGCCGACTGGATCGCGCGCAACGACGGCCCGTTCAAACACGCGCTCGACCGCATCAAATACCACAGCAGATATCCGCCAGCCGATCTTGCGCCCCACCGTGACATTGCCCACAGTTTCCTGCACGACCTCGACACCGCCCTCGACCCGTGGCTTTTCGATCGCCCTACGCTTGGCGATTACGCGCTGCTGCCCTTCGTCCGCCAGTTCGCCCTTATCGACAAGGCGTGGTTTGACACGCAACCGTGGCCAAATCTCCAACACTGGCTGGCGGCCTTTCTGGCCTCGCCTGGCTTCACGGCGATCATGCATAAAACACCACTCTGGCACCCGCCCGCCCCGCCAGTATTCTTTCCGTAAAACCTATTTTCTCTGACCCTAAATACTCCGGGGGAATCCTCCCCGTGGGGAGGATGGGGGCTGGCCCCCGTTCCGCCCACGCCTCAGCTAGGGTGACAGGTACGCCATCCATCCCAGTCCGGCCTCGGTCGAGGGGTCGGGCGTGTATTCTGCGCTCACCCACCCGTCATAGCCCGCGCCGCGCAGTGCTTTGAACAAGGCGATGAAATCCACTGTGCCGCTGCCGGGCACGCCGCGGCCCGGGGCATCCCCGATCTGCACATGTGCGATATGGTCTTGATACTGCGCATAAACCGCCACCGCATCGCCATGGATCATCTGCGCATGAAAGCTGTCAAACTGAAGCCTCAGGTTCGGCGCGCCCACAGCCTCGATGATCTCGACAGCCAGCGCATAATCGTTCAGGAAATAGCCGGGCTGCGCTTGCGGGCATAGCGGCTCCAGCAACAGCGTGAGGCCCTCGGGTGCCTGCGCTGTGGCGGTCTTGAGGTTGGCGATCATCACGTCTCTGGCCGCTGGCCCTTCTGCCACACCTGACATGACGTGGATCATCGGCACCCGCAACGCTTGGGCATAGCGCACCGCACGGCGCATGTCATAGGCAAACCGCGCCTCGTCCCCCGCCACCGCAGCAAACCCGCGCGTGCCGCCCGTGTAGTTCGGGGGCGGCGCATTGATCAGGACCATTCGCAGCCCGCCCCGCAGCAGGGCGCGCTCGGTCTCTTTGGCGGGCACATCATAGGGAAACAGCACCTCGACCCCCTCGAACCCTGCTGCGGCCGCTGCCGCGAACCGGTCAAGATAGGGCAGTTCGGGCCATAAATGACTAAGGTTGGCGGCAGGTTTCATGGCGGGCGCTAGTCCTCTGGTGGTAAATCCTCTGACGGGATAATGCCAAAAAACGCGCCCCCCGACCAGACACCAAACCAGCCCTCGTGGTGCACGCCCAGCTCGACAAGACGGTAAAAGCTTTTGCGGTCGATCAGCGCCTCGAGATTGCGGCGGATGCGCACATAGGGCGACGGCTCTCCGGTGTCGGGGTCGCGCACAAAGCGCAGCGGCGCGTCCTCGCCTGCAACACTGAGATCGTCAAGGTTGCTTGTGAAGGTCAGGCGTTGTTCGGAGCCTGTGCCGGACGCTTCGAAATCCACCGCGACAAAAGGCGCGTCCTGCACGCGAATGCCCACCTTTTCCACCGGCGTCACAAGGAAGTAATCCGCCCCCTCGCGGATCAGGATCGAGGCGAATAATTTGACCAGACCCGGCCGTCCAATGGGCGTACCCTCGTAAAACCACGTCCCGTCGCGGCGGATTTCCATGTCGATGTCACCGCAAAACGGGGGGTTCCATTCCTCGACCGGCGGCAAACCGCGTGATTTTACAGCTTTTATCGACTCGGCAAGGCTTGTCGCCGAGGGGGTAACAGTTTTTTGTCCACTCATCGCTTTTGCCATTCCCTTAGAAAAAGATACACTTACATCATAGCGATATAAACTGCACAGCGGAGAAGTCATGACCCAAGCGGAAAACCAAGCGCCCCCCCCTTTGCCGACACAGGACATGGTCGCCCAGATCGAGGCTCTGGGCGAGAAGCTGGGCGAGGCGCGCAAATCCATCACCGCGCGGTTCATCGGGCAGGAACGTGTGGTCGAGCTGACGCTGACCGCCCTGCTGTGTGGCGGGCATGGCCTGCTGGTCGGCCTGCCCGGTCTGGGCAAAACACGTCTGGTCGAAACCCTGAGCACCGTCATGGGCATGGACGGCAAGCGCGTGCAGTTCACACCCGATCTGATGCCCGCCGACATCCTCGGCTCAGAGGTGCTGGAAACCGATGCAAAGGGCAATCGCAGTTTCCGGTTTATCGAAGGGCCGGTGTTTTGCCAGCTGTTGATGGCGGACGAGATCAACCGCGCCTCCCCGCGCACGCAGTCCGCGCTGTTGCAGGCGATGCAGGAAAAAACCGTGACCGTCGCAGGGCAGAACCGCCCGCTGGGCACGCCGTTTCACGTTCTCGCGACGCAAAACCCGATCGAACAGGAAGGCACCTATCCGCTGCCCGAGGCACAGCTTGACCGCTTTCTGGTGCAGATCGACATCGAATACCCCGACCGCGGCACCGAGCGTGACATCCTCATCGCGACCACCGGCGAGGCAGAGGCCCAATCCGTCGAGGTCTTTACCGCGGGTGAGTTGCTGGATGCCCAGCGTTTGCTGCGCCGGATGCCCGTGGGCGAAAGCGTGGTCGAGATGATCCTCGATCTGGTCCGCGCCTTTCGCCCCGACGAGGACGGCGTGAGTGCGCGCGTCAAGGAAACCGTGGCCTGGGGGCCGGGGCCGCGCGCGGCGCAGGCGCTGATGCTGGCCGTGCGCGCGCGCGCATTGCTGCAAGGCAGGCTGGCCCCCTCGGCCGAGGACGTGATCGACATGGCGCGGCCCGTGCTGTCGCACCGGATGGCGCTGAATTTCGCGGCCCGTGCGCGCGGCGACAGCCTCACCGCGCTGATCGACGAAACAGCCAGC
>ENA-ORXR01000975-ORXR01000975.1-marine-metagenome-genome-assembly--contig:-NODE-975-length-33103-cov-72.962121_pt1 | contig 33103 bp, 27 predicted proteins | sample MGYA00237866_ERZ511479 | MGnify/ENA metagenome assembly ERZ511479
GCGTCATTTTTGATTCGATTCATTTCAAAATAAACGTCAAAAAATGTAAATAAATTTATAAAACAGTGTACTTAGTGAAAGAAAATAAATAACTTGCCCTATTATGGAACAATTTATTTAATTTCTTTCACTTACTACAATCGTTTGATTTGTAGTAAGCTATCGACTATCAACGATGGACTGATAGGCAGTTATTCTATTGCCATCCAGTAGATAATGATGTCGCCAAACATAATTCCAGAATCTGTTTCTTCAAGACGTATTTTGGCACTCGTAGGCGTGACGTCAAAAACGCTGTATGAATAAACCTCTGCTCCTGTAGACCCCTGATTATCAACATCGTTTATAGTGATAAATAAATGAGGCGGGTTGGTAAATCCACTTTCAGGGTAGTTAATTTCGCGGATGAAAAGGTCTGTACCGTTTTCCGAACTACTGATAAGCATTTGTCCATATTTTATATAGGGAATTTGTACATGATTCGCTTTTATTGTGTCTGCTTTTATTGTACCTACAACGTGTAGTTCTTCCTGTGGATTGTTTGTGCCGATGCCTACTTTATCGTCGAAATGGTCTACAAAAAGTAGGGCGTTGATGCCGTCGCCGCGGATGAGCATGTTGCCATTGTCTATATCAATCAAGTGTTCGGGGGTGGTGGTGCCGATTCCCAGTCTGCTGTTGTTGTGGTCGGCAAACATCAGGGCGTTGATGCCGTCGCCGCGGATGAGCATGTTGCCGCCGTCTATGTCGATTAAGTGTTCGGGGGTACTTGTACCAATACCGATAAGTTCGTTTTGTGTATCTGCATAAAATAGTGCGTCAGCGTCAGTGGTATTGGTTTGCGCTCCTTGTATGGCGTTGATGCCATCGCCGCGGATTAGGAAGTTGATGTCAGAATAATCGGGATTAATGTCAAGCGTAGAATTGATGGCATCTACTTGGCTGATTCGTTTGCTCCCAACGGTAAGTTCCCAAGTATCGGGTGCCGTAAACGCCATCCACGTGTCGGAGTCGTCATTGTGGTAAATGGTATCATTGATGCTTAGTGAGCCATTGATGTCGAGGGTGTAGTCGGGTGTAGGTGTGCCTATACCTACATTTTGCCCAAAGGATAGGCTTGCAAAAAAAAGCAATCCGAATAGAAGTTGTGTCTTTTTCATTTGATTTTTCATTGTGCAAGTATTTATTTTTTTAGAAACGACATTATACTTTTCTATATTTTGGGCAGTAGAAAGTGAAAAGTTGTCCCCTCGCCTTCTACGGATTCTAACCATATTTTGCCCCCAAGACATTCTACTATTTTTTTGCATGTTGCCAATCCTATGCCTGAACCTTCATAATCTCCCCTTTTGTGTACCCTTTGAAAGATGATAAATACCTTTTCAGTTTGTGCTTTTGGAATGCCGATGCCATTGTCTGCTATGGATATTTGGTAGAAATTATCGCCACGTGTGACATATCTCATATTAATTTTTGATGCAATATCAGATTTGGTAAATTTGAGTGCATTCGCTATGATATTTTGCAAGAGTTGAATCATTGCAACATTGGCAGCCTTGACCATTGGTAGTTCGTCGCACTGTATTTCTGCGTTTTTTTCTTCTATTATAAGTCTCAGATTACTTTTTACGATGTGGAGTATATCGTTGAGATTTACTTCTACAGATTGGCTGGGGTCTGCGCCTGATTTGGCAAAAGTGAGCATGTCTGTCAATAGCTTTTCCATGCGTTTTGCGCCTTCGTGGATATGTCCGATAAACTCCTGCCCACTGGTATCGAGTTGATTTCCATATTTGCGGTGCAGAAGCGAACTAAAGCTGCTCATCATGCGAAGTGGTTCTTTGAGGTCATGGGCTGCCTTTCCTGCAAATAGCTCTAGTTCTTGATTGGCTTTGAGCAGCATTTCTTGTTTTACACTAAGTTTTTCAATTTCCAAATCGCGCTGTTGTAGCTCAAATCGAGTTTTCGTTTCAACGAGTATTCTTGTTTTTTCTTCATCAGAGAGTTCTACTTGAAGTTTGTAAACTCGCTTCATATAATCGCATGATTCACGAAATCGATTTGTTTTGTAGTGCAAATCCGCTAATAATTGGCCGATGTCGATGAGTTTTGGTTTGTGATTCATCGCCTCCGACATCACATAGCTTTTTTTGAGTTGTTGTTCAGCTGTTAGGTAATTTTGTATTTGATAATTTAACTGTCCAAGACAGTGCAAACAATTTGCCTCATCGGAAAGAGAACCAATTTCGCGACTTATTTTGAGTGCTTGTTCGTAATTAACGGCAGCTGCGCCATATTCTTGATTAGCTTCCAACACTCTACCTATTTCCTGATAAGAATGCGTCATACCGCTTTTATTTTCAATTTTTTTATTAATATTCAATGATTTATAAATATAATTTAATGCGTTTATATTGTCTCCTAATTCTACATATGTCTGCCCTACCGAGTTATAAGCACTTGCCAAAATAATATCATCAAGTTTGTCCGATGGAAGTTCCAATATTTTTTTGAAATACTTTAATGCGTTTTCATGTTCCTTTTGAATGTCATTCAAAATACCAATGTTGAGGTATACATTAGCTAGTGCGTTAAAATCTCCCGAGTTCTTTTTAATGTTCAAGGATTTCAGATAATACGATAATGCTTTTTCATAATCTCCTTCATCTTTGTATACGATTCCCATATTATTATAGAGTGAACCGCATTGATTTTCGTCTCCCAAAGCTTTATATATATTCACCGAATTAGTATAATGTTTGAGTGCCTCTTTCAAAAAACCCACCCTCAAATAATAATTACCGATTCCTTTCTGTATGCCCCCTTCACATAATTGGTCTTTAAATGTTTCATTATAATGTAAAGCCAGTTGAAAATATTCTAATGATATTTTAAAATCTGCTTTAAACCAATACAAATTTCCAAGATGAATGCCCGAACGGATAATGCCTTCGACAAAATTAATTTCTTTGGCAAGATGAAAAGTACGACAAGCATACTCTAAGGCAGTTTCTCTCGACTCAAATTTTACCTCATCAATCTCTTTGAGTACTCCCCTTATCAGTTCCTTATCCAGTATATCTCCATTCCTGTTACCCACCACTTTCAATAGAAAATCGCGAGATACATCCCCTATTACTTTCTTGGGTTCTCCCAAATAAATCGTGCCGATTTGCTGCTGAATATCTATCATAATACTTTCGCTAAAACCTCTTTATTTCATACCTAATAATTGTCAAATTGTGTTTGACTTAGGGAAGACGAAAAAAATAATAATAATCAGGTAAGTGAAAGAAATTAAATAAATTGTTCCATAATGCGCCGTAATTTTTTCTTCTAAAGAATTCAAAAAATCGTTGCATAGCCGTAGCTACGGAACTATTTTTTGTGTTTTTCAGAAGGGAAAAGAACAAGCATAATGGGGCAAGTTATTTATTTTCTTTCACTAAATAAGACAGCTACAGCCATCCTTTGGTACATGCTAAATAAAGAGTATTATTGAGTAAAGTTTGGTCGCAAGTTATCTACAATAAGACCTATTTATAGCACAATTAACGCCCTGATGTGACATAGATAAAATATCTTTATTGCAAAAAAATAGAAATAAAATTGGAGAAATATTTTCTTTTACGAAGTAGTAAAAATAACTTGAGTGTGTCACAAATCGGTGGCAACACATTCTAATGACAAAATGCCTTAGCATCGACCCCGTTTGTAGAAAAGCCAAGCCCAAAGGTCATCAAGGTGCGTATCCCGCACCTTTAATGCCACCGATTTATGATACACTCAAATAAATTAAATAAATTCAGAAAGAAGGTTTGGTTTGGAGTTTTGGATTGCCGTTGCTACCGATTTGTGATACACTAAAGTTATTTGTCCTGCGTTCCTTATAGTTTCTGGACTATCGACTAATCAAAGACTATCGTCCGATTATTACAAACCAAAATTTTGTGTTTAATATCTTTAGCAATCGCTTTTGACAGGACAATTTTTTCGTTATCCTTTCCTTTTCTGATAAAATTGCGGACACTTTCTTTGTGTGTTACATGCGCTGTGCCTTGCTCGATTATTGGTCCTGCATCAAGGTCGGCAGTGACGTAATGGCTCGTAGCACCAATAATTTTCACGCCTCTATCAAAAGCAGCATGGTAAGGCTTTGAGCCTACAAAAGCAGGTAGAAATGAATGGTGTATATTGATTATTTTGTTGGGATAATGCGTAATAAAATCGCCGGATACGATTTGCATATAACGCGCAAATACGATTAAATCTACTTCGTATTTAGCAAGCAATTCGAGCTGCTTGACTTCCTGCTTGGCTTTCGTTTCTTTCGTGATTGGAATATGATAAAACGGTATATCAAACTGCTCCGCAATGGGCTTTAAAGTCTCGTGATTACTGATTATCAAAGGAATTTCTATATCCCATTCGCGCGAATGACAACGGTACAAAATATCGTATAAGCAATGCGAAAGTTTGGTTACAAAAATGGCGATGCGCTTTTTTTGGTCAGAAAAATGCAGCGTCCATGACATCCCAAATTTCTGCGCTATGAGCGTCTCAAAATACTCTTCTATCTTTTCTCGTCCAATTTGAAAACCCTCAATTTCCCATTCAATTCGCATAAAAAATTCGCCGGATGAATGGTCGCTATGTTGATCGAGATAAACAACGTTGCCGTCATTTTCATACAAAAAATCCGTCACCGCACGAATAATACCTTTTTTATCGGGGCAATGAATGAGCAGAATGGCAGTCTCATTTTTTTTCATATATATTTATAAAAAGATGAACTTGTAGAAAAGAAATATTTTTTGTCGATTAATAATAGACTTTATTTATCGTTTCTCCCAAAAATCAGGATTACGTGAAGTATGTATGACTGCATGAATAACAGTCTTTTTTTCGTCTTCATTTACCTGATAATGAATCATATAGGGAAATTTATTCAATACAGCAGTTCGTATTTGGCGGTATCTGATAGCAAAGATTTCAGGATGTTTTCTGATAAATATTATTTACTCGCGCACCTGAGCTGTAAACCTCAAACCAAGTCCTCTCTTTTTATCATTATACCAATGAGCAGCTTCGCGAATATCTTCTTTCGCAAGCGGCAAAATAACAGCATCGTACATTATAAAGTTTTTTCTATATCGTCCATAACCTTATTAAAATCAAGGACTTGTTTAGGATTATTTTCATAACTCTCAATGCGTTTATCTAATTCACGCTTATGCCACTCTGGAATATCAGCATCCATATTCTCAATGCCTTCAAATTGCTCTCGCATTTTGTTCCATTCATTGATAGGAATGAAAACACCAGTAAGGCTGCCCACACTGTCAGAGATATATTGTATGTTCATGTTACAAAAATAAGGGATTTTATCACGTTTTCCAATTTTTCTAAAAAAAAACCGTCAAGCAGAGCATACAGCTATCTGTCAGGCGTTAGCCGTCAAGCATAAGCCTCCGTCTACCGTCATTCACACTCCTCCCCTGCTTGTTTGTACAGACAAGTTTTACAGAAGTACGTTTTTCCGGTTTTCAGATGTTCTTGTTGAACGAGTTCGTATTCGTGGAAGGTACGCGACTGCTGCGTCAGCACAGGCGTTGTAGAACAACCTATCAAAAACATAGCAGCCAATACAGCGATGGCAGGAAAAGAAAGCCGTCGATTTTGTGGTGTTGGTCGTGCCAATTGCAGAATGCGCGACTTGAAAGGATGCGTACCAAAAAGCTGCAATAAACCAAATTGTTGTTGCTCTTTCAGGCGAATGAGCAAGGCAGCATAACTGCGTTGGTTGCCCGTTTTGGTAGCGGCAAAAGCATCTGCGAGGTACTCATTGAGCAAGTGCAATTCTTTTTTTATGGTATAATAAACCGGATTGAGAAACCAAAATATTTGAAGCAAAGCAATGGCAATTTGTTGCCAAGTATCGCGGTTTTCGATATGTGCAACTTCATGATAAAGAATAGCTTGTTGAGCTTCTTCGGGAAGTGTACTAAGTGCAGGTTTCCATACGACATAGCGATGCCACAGCCGGAAAGATGCCGCCAAAATCTCGTTATTGTCGTCGTAAAGCAAGTAGTAGGCTTTGCCATCAATCCATTTCAATTCCTTTTTTGACCGTCGAATCAAGCCTACTAAAAAAGCACACCTGATAGCCAACCAAATAAATATCATCAAAGCAGCAACCGCATAAATGAGCTGCATATAAAACTTATAGTCAATCGCCGTTTCGTACAAACCATATTTTTTGTACAAAACAATACTTTCTTGTTCCAATGCTTCGCATTGACAAAAATCTCTTTCGTGCATGGCTTTGTCGTAACACAATTCGACTTCCTCCTGATATGCGGTGGTTATAATGGAAGGCTCAAATACAGATTGAAGTGCCTGTGTAGCAGGGCTGGCAGAGAAAAACCGGAGAAATATCGCAGGCAAGCTCAAACTCATCGCCAATATAAAATACAAAAAGTGACGACGATGCACAGGTGTACTCCCCTCTCTGACAAAAAGGAAGTACACCAATATACCTGGCACGGAAAGCAAATAACTTAATGTAAAATAAAGTAACATTTTTTAAGTTCAAGTTCATCCCGATAATTATCGTAGATAAGCGCAAATACCATTCATTTGCTCATTCAAAATTCACTCATTCACTCATTGATAAGACGTTTCAACTCTTCAAGTTCCTTGTCTGATATTTTGTCATTATCCATCAGAGCAGAGACAAGCGTACTCGCTGATCCTTTAAACACATTTTTCAAAGCGTTGTTTAGAAAGGTACCTTGATAATCTTCGCGGCTGATGACAGCATGGTATTCATGCGTGCGCCCATGCGCCTCATACGCCACATAACCCTTGTCCGCGAGAATTCTGACGATAGTAGAAATCGTGTTGTATGCAGGAGGCGGTTGCTCGTCCCAATTGGTACGAATGTCCTTCACAAAGGCTTTGTTCAATCGCCACAAGATGTTCATAACCTTTAATTCCAGTGGTGTCAGTATCTTTTTTGCCATAATTTTCGGTTTGACTTTGTACAAATGTACAATTTTTTTTCGATAACTAAAAACATAGTTAATGGGTTTAACAATTGATTAGGAAATACTTAGAAAATACTTAGAAAGAATCAAGTTATTGTCGCTGAAAAGACTATCTACACTTTGGTTTTTAACTAAATTTGAACATTATCAAATCACGGTAACAAGGGCACTGTTTTTGAAGAAACAATTTATAGACAAACAATAATCAAATCTACCTTAACGTTTCTACACCAAATTCTTAAATTATTCTTAAAAACGAGTTTTTTGACCACTGCACTTCGCACGAAACAAAGAACGAAGAACAAAGAACGGCACAATATGAGGCGCATTTTTTTTAGTACAATTTTCTTTGTTGCTATTTCCACATCAGTTTTTTCACAAAAATACAGCAACGCATTTTTGGACATTGGTGTATCGGCACGCAGCCAAGCAATGGGCAACACACAAGTGGCGAGCGCAAATGACGTAACCGCAAGTTTTTGGAACCCTGCCGGATTAGTCAATATCGACCCCGATGTGGTAGAAGTCGGTTTTACGCATTCCGAATGGTTTGCCGGCATCTCCAATTACGATTATTTTGGTATCGCTTCGCCCTTGGGTACGCGGTCTTCCGACAAATCAAAAGCCAAGCGCAAATATCAGGACGCAGTGGGCTTTTCCTTCATCCGATTGGGTGTCGATAACATCCCAAATACTTTAGAGTTATATGACGACGATGGCACACTCAATTACGGCAACACGACCGAATTTTCGGCGGCAGATTATGCCATGATATTTAGCTACGCTCGCAAATTACCGATTGCTCGATCAAAAGGTTTGTCAGCCGTAAATATTGGTGCAAATGCCAAAATCATACACAGAAGAGTCGGTCCTTTTGCAAGTGCATGGGGCTTCGGTTTGGATTTGGGCGCACAATATTCCATCAAAGATGTGCGCATAGGACTTTTCGCAAAAGACATCACTTCTACCTTCAATGCCTGGACTTTTGATTTTACAGAAACCGAGCAAGAAACACTCCAACTTACTGATAATGAACTCCCTCAAAGTAGCGTAGAAATCACCAAACCCTCAGTGGTCATCGGTGTAGCTTACGACAAACGTTTTTATTTTAGTACAGAAAATAGTAATCGAAAATCGCCCAAAGGACCATTTGTGCAGTTATTGGCAGAGGCAAATTTGATAACAACATTCGACGGACAGCGCAATGTACTCATCAGTGCCAACCCCCTCAGTATCGACCCGCGTTTCGGGCTCGAATTGGGTTATAATGACTTAATTTTCTTGCGCGGTGGCGTCAATAATTTTCAACGTGCCACTGATTTTAACGATAAAAAAATACTAGCTATACAGCCCAATATCGGTATGGGTATCAAGTTATTTGACGCACTCCATATCGACTATGCTTTCCCGATGGGCAAGCAGGCACTGACCGAAAATTCACATACGATTAGTCTGATCCTCGAACTAAATATACCACGTCTAACAGAAACCATGCGACGAGCATCTTAACCGAACGGCAGACGGCAGACGGTGGACGGCAGACGGTGAACGGCGAACGGTAAACGACAAGCGGTAAAGATATACAGCAATTCAACAGTTTTTTTTAAATTATAAAAAACCTGCCAGCTATGTGTCCAACGTCTATCGTATACCGTATACCGTCCACCATCTACCGTATACCGTCCACCGTATACCGTCCACCGTTTTTACAAAATGAAATCCGCTACTTGTTTTTTTCTTATCCTATTGAATACCAGCCTATTGATGGCGCAAGCACCTAAATTCAGCAATGAATTCTTGAATATAGGTGTAGGCGCACGAGCGCATGGCATGGGCGGCGCACAAGCGGCTACGGTCAACGACGTGACGTCGATGTACTGGAACCCCGCAGGTTTGGCGGATGTGCGCGTGTCGTTTCAGGTATCTGCTATGCACGCAGAATGGTTTGCGGGTATCGGTCAATTCGATTATTTGGCACTTGCCAAACCCGTCAAATTTGGAAATACCCGCGCTGTGCTTGGCATTTCAGGCGTACGTTTTGGAGTAGATAATATTCCCAATACGCTTGAGCTTTTGGACTCTGATGGGAGTTTGAATTTTGATAATATTACGAGCTTTTCAGCAGCAGATTATGCCTTCAATGTGGCGTATGCACAAAAGCTATTCGTCAGAGGTTTGCAGATAGGCGGCGGCGTAAAAGTAATCCGCCGACAAGCCGGAACTTTTGCAAAAGCATGGGGCTTCGGGGCAGATTTGGGCATACAATATAAGCTCAAAGACCATTGGCATTTCGGACTGACAGCGCATGATATTACATCCACATTCACGGCATGGGAGTTTTCTTTTACCGAAGCAGAACGCGCCGTTTTTGAATTGACAGATAATAACATCCCCACAAGTTCGGTCGAAATTACGGTGCCGAAATTTACGCTCGGCACAGCTTATACCGCCAATTTTACCAAAAAAATAAAACTCCTCACAGCACTTGACCTTGACATCAATACAGACGGGCAACGCAATGTACTCATCAGCAGTCCGGCGTTTAATATCGACCCAAGAGTAGGACTCGAACTTAGTTATGGCAACATCGTTTCGCTACGCGGCGGCATTAATAATATCCAACGGGTACTCAATGACGCCACCAATGGCGCAGACAAAAACCTGATTTTTCAACCCAATGCAGGTATCGGTCTGCAAATCCCGCAGAAGAGCGATGGCGACGATGAACAACGCTATATCCGCATCGACTACGCCTACACTAATTGGGGCAATACGGCGGAAAGTCTGTACTCGCATTTGGTGTCTTTGGTCGTGGATATGCGCGTGCAAAGACTTGGGCGGAAGAAAAGAACGTAGCACGGCGCTTCCAGCCCGTGTCTCGCATACTAATAACGCAATACAGATAACTTGTACCAACGCATGACGGCATTCTTGTCTGTGCTACGTATCTCAATCAAAAATTCAAAAATTCATTTTATTATGAAAAAGTTTGCAATACTTACATTCGGATTATTATTTTTCGCATTCGGATTACACGCTCAAATGTACGTCGATAGCGATACGCTTTATGGCAACGAATGGATAAATTACGACCAGTCGCACCGCAAAGCCTACGTTACGGCAGATGGTGTGTATCGTATTCCATACCAAACGCTGGCGAGTTCGGGTGTTCCGGGTTCCGTTTCGGCGCAAAATTTACAGCTATTTGTCAATGGTGAGGAGTTACCGATTTATACTTCTACCAATGGCACAATGGGCAGCGGCGACTATATCGAGTTTTATACACAAAAAAACAAGGGCGATATGGACAAACACATGTATGTCTCGCAAGACCAATTGTTTAATCCGTACTACAGCATGTATACGGATTCGTCGGCGGTCTTTTTGACGTGGAATAATTCGACGAACAACCGACGCTTCACCAACACTGCAAATGACCTCAATAGTCTTCCTGCACCAGAAGCATCCTTCCTGCACGAAGTCGTCAAAATCGACAATCCTAAGTACAATAAAGGTGTAGAAAACGGCGAGCAGTACGAATCTACCTTTTCGCCAGGAGAGGGTTTTGGCAACTCGTTTATTTCTGATAAAACGTATAACATGACGCTGAATAATTTGGTTTCGGGCGGAAGTGGTGCGCGATTGGAGATGAATTTTGCGGCAGCAGATGATGTGCAGCACAGTGTTAATCTGAGTGTTAATGGGAGCAATCTTTCCGTAGATGACGCCAACTTTTCCAATTATCGCCTCTTTAATATCGACCAAAATATCCCGACGAGTTTGCTCGCTGCAACTACAGATGTACGCTTATTGGGGCAGGTAGGTTCTTCTGATAAATATTCGATTGCTTTTGTAAAAATAGAGTACCCACGCAGTTTCGATTTTGAGGGTAAAAGTACTTTCAAATTTAATATGCCCACAAGCGGTAGTAAACAATATTTGGAAATCACCAACTTCAATTATGGCAGCCAACCGCCTATCTTATATGACCTCACAAACGATTTGCGTATTCTTACGAATGTGACGAATAATACCGTTCGCATCGCGCTTCCTGCATCAAGTACCGACCGCGAGTTGGTACTCGTTTCGCAAAGTACGGCGACCAATTTGGAAGGTATGATTTCGGTGAATTTTACGAATTACTTTGATACACAAGGCGATTTCGTGATGCTGTGTCATAATAAATTTATGCAAGGCGAAAATTACGCCCAACAATACGCCGATTATCGCGCGACAACGGGCTACGAACCTGTGTTGATTGATATAGCTGAATTGTACGACCAATTTGCCTACGGGATTAGCAAACACTCCATGTCGGTACGGAATTTTACGGGCTTTTCATTAGAAAATTGGACGACCCAGCCCAAGTACGTTTTTATGATAGGAAAAGCCCGCCCCTACTACTCCGTGCGTACCAATTGGAATGCTCAACCCGCCTACACGCCTACTTTCGGTCACGACCCGTCGGACAATTTACTGACAGCTACAACGACTTCTGACGTGCCGCGTATTGCCATCGGACGCATACCGATTACGAGTGTAGATGAATTGAGAATTTATCTAAAAAAAGTACAAGCATTTGAAAATAATGTCAACCTACCCCAGACTATCGAAGATAAAGCATGGATGAAACGCATCATTCACTTAGGTGGCGGTGATGTTTCGATTCAAACTGCGATTAAAAATAATCTCAAACAATACGAAGATGTTATTGAGGAAGACTTTTTCGGTGGCGAGGTTAGTTCTTTCTTTAAAAATAGCTCTGACCCGATTCAAATTTCGACTTCAGGATTGTTGGATTCATTGATCAATGATGGCTCGTCCATGATTACTTTCTATGGTCACTCTTCGCCCAATAGTTTTGATTTCAATCTGGATTCGCCCGAAAATTATGAAAATCTAAACCGCTACCCATTGATACTTTCATTGGGTTGCTATAGCGGACAAATTCACCAAAAAGCAAAAAACCTCGGCGAACGTTTTGTCTTTGTAGAGGATGGTGGTGCGATAGCTTTTCTCGCTACGGTGAGCCTTTCCGGCTTGCCTGCGTTGGATGTTTTTGCAGAGCGTTTTTACCGAAAATTAGCGGTCGAAAATTATGGTCAGGGCATTGGTGATGTCATAAAATCTGTTACACAAGAACTTGAAGACCAAGGGGTTGGTATTAGTAATCGTATTGTATATCATCAAATGACGCTGAATGGCGACCCTTCTATTCGCCTCAATTCTGCACCTGCGCCCGATTTTATTGTCAAACGCTCTTCTATTGCTTTCGACCCGGCTACGCCGGATGCCAATGATGGGTTTGACCTCACATTTACCGTAACAAATATTGGTAAAGCTACGCCAGACCAATTTCGACTTTTGATAGAGCGTATTTTGCCGAATGGCGTAGAAGTAACCGTCGTGGATGAAATGGTGGATTCGCCCGAATTTGAGCGTGAATACAACTACACCATGCAAGCGCAAAACGGTTCTATTGGTCTCAATCAATTTAGAATCACCGTAGATGCAGGCGAAAATATCGCTGAATTGCCCGACCCAGCAGCAGAAGATAATAATACCGAAATCGCCGATTTATTCATTTTTTCGGATGATGTAGAACCCGTTTACCCTTATGACTTCAGCATTTTGGGTTCGGCAGACGATTTCGTTTTGAAAGCCTATACTGCCAATCCGTTTGCAGCAGAACATACCTATCAATTGGAAATTGATACCACTGAACTGTTCAATAGTCCGATGCTAAAAAGCACCGAAGTAACACAGCCCGGCGGCTTGATTGAGTGGACGCCAAATATTGCCCTGACGAATGAAACGGTTTATTACTGGCGTGTGCAGGTAGACCCCAGCGAAGTGCCAGATGCACTCGGTTGGCGCGGACGTTCTTTTGTGTATCTGAATGGCGAAAATCCGGGATGGAATCAATCGCATTATTTCCAGTTTTTAAAAGACCGTTTTAATAATCTAAAATACCCTAATCGTCATTTTGAATTTGTAAATGATAATATCGAAGTTGTCGTTAATAATGCCCACGTAGGTGTATTGAATACCAATGAGATAGATTTTTCTGTGAATGGTTCGAGGCTTTACGATATAGAAAATTGTGAGAAGAACGAACAGGGCATGTACATCGTTTTATTCGATGAAAATCTGACGCCAATAGTAAATACGCAATCTGGGACAAATCAAGGTCAGTACAGTTCGTTTTTATGCAGACCAACTGCCCTTGCATTTTTATACCCAACTGATACCCCGCAGGGTCGCCTCAACCTTCAGAATTTTCTCACAGGTATCGTCACCGCACTGCCAGAGGTGCGTTATATGCTCGCATACAGTCTCAATGATTATATGCCGGAAACCTGGACGCCAGGACTTTCCGGAGCTTTTGCAGCCCGTGGTTTGATGCAAGTACCAACGACACAAGGTGCGCCTTATGCAGGTATGGTTGACCTCGAAGCAGGGATAACCATCGGCGAGGTAGTCGGTGCAAATGAAGGCGCGATTATCGAAGCAGTTTTGACTGTAGAGGGCAGTTGGACAGAGGGCGTATTGGCTTCGACTATCGTAGGTCCGGCGACCGATTGGGGCTCAATGCACTGGGACACTTCGGAAGAAGAAGCCAATGACGAGGTAGTCGTGAGGGTTTACGGCATTACACCGCAAAATGAACGTGTTGTTTTATTTAATACCGTCACCGAACGTGATTTTATTTTTGAAGGCGGAAATAGTATTGATGCGGCGGCTTATCCACGTTTGCAATTGGAGTTTGACATCGCCGACCCGGTGAATGCTACGGCAACGCAACTCGAACACTGGCGCGTGATTTATGATGAATTGCCAGATGTTGCCTTGCGCCCTGACTTGGTGTTTACCTTTGAAAGTGATACCATCAGACGCGGTGAAAATCTGCGTATGAAAATCGCCGTACAGAATATTAGCGGCAGCGATTTGGATAGCCTTTTGATGAGTTATAACATTGTCAGTAACAGTACAAATGTGTTTTCGACAACGGATAGATTGCGTCCGCTCGCGGCGAGTGATACGCTGGTTGCTTTCCTCGAAGTAGAAACCAAAACGTTTTCCGGCAATAATCAACTCATCATCGAAGCCAATCCGAACGATGACCAAGCAGAAGCCACTCGCGTCAATAATGTAGCTATCAAGTCATTTTTTGTTGATGGCGACAAACTGAACCCGATACTGGATGTAACCTTTGACGGTCAGCATATTATAGATGGTGATATTGTTTCTGCAAATCCAAATATCGTTATTTCGCTACGCGATGAAAACGAATATCTTGAATTGGCAGATACTTCTTTATTCAAAATTTTGATGAAATATCCAGGCGAAAGTGCCTTGCGTCAGATTTCGTTTGATAGCGATTTGATTACCTTCTATCCTGCCGAACGTGGTAGTTCGGAAAATAAAGCGATTATTGAATTGCGCCCCAATTTGGAACTGGACGGTGTGTATCAGTTGTTTGTACAAGCTGAAGATGTGTCGGGCAATCAATCGGGCGATTTGGACTTTAAGGCGTCCTTTGAAGTCGTCCGTCGCAAAGGCGTGACCAATGTCTTGAATTATCCTAATCCCTTTACTTCATCTACGCGCTTTGTGTTTACGTTGACGGGCAGCACCGTGCCGGATTATATGAAGATTCAGATTATGACGGTCACCGGTAAAATCGTCCGCGAAATCACAACGGAAGAACTCGGCGACCTACACATCGGCAATAATATCACCGATTTCGCATGGGATGGTACCGACGAGTTTGGCGATAAACTGGCTAATGGCGTTTACCTCTACCGCGTCGTCACGAAAGATAGCAACGGACAGGAATATGAGCGTTTTAATAATAATACAAATCAGTACTTCAAGAATGGATTCGGTAAGATGTATTTGATGAGGTAATAATGCGATAATGCTGAAATGCTACAATGCGATAATGTTTAATGTTTAATGAGTGAATTTTGAATAAATGAATCACAAGCTATACAATTCATTCATTCAAAATTCATTCGCTCCTTCATTATAAATTATCCCCAAAAGCTACAAACAACTGATAGGCAGCGATATTATGATTTGCCACCGCTTTTGTATAGTCTAACCTTGTTTGAATCGTCATCGTGATGTGGGAATAAAAATATGTGTTGGTTTTTTTTGGGGTGGGTTTAGTTTTGTGAGAGGAATGGCAAAATGAATCCTTTTCCCTACCTTTGCAAAAAACCAATATGATAGCACAGCCCTACTTTACCGACATCAAGCCCAAAATTTTGGAATTGCTCGTCAATGCCGACAGTAGCATCTACGTGTGTGTCGCGTGGGTGACGGACGGCGACTTGTTTGCCCGACTCTGTACCAAAGCCAGAAACGGCTGCGATGTACGCCTCATGGTCGTGGACGACCATATCAACCAAAAACTCGCCTTGTGGTCATTGGATGCTGACGGTGGTAAATTCTACAAAGTCGATGGCGCATTGATGCACAACAAATTTTGCGTCATTGACCGTAAAATCGTCATTACCGGCTCGTATAATTGGACGTACAAAGCCTCCACAGTTGGACAGAACGAAAATATCACCGTCATAGAAGATGAGGGCGGTTTTGCGGAACAGTATATCACTGAATTTGAACGCCTCATCAAGTCGCGGGTGGGTGCAGATGAAAGCCTTGCGGCGAACTTTGATTTGCCGAAAGTCAGTAAGCGGCTGGAGGTCATCAAGCAACTCATCGAACTCGAAGATACCGAAGACATCGCCCTGCAAATCAGACGATTGCGACAATACGTCCTGCCCGATGTCGTACAAAATATCCTGCACCAACTCCAAGCCAAAGCCTACGGCGACGCCGCCGCACACATTACGCGATACCTCAACAGCCACCGACAAGTAGCGACCTACACCGACCCCGAAATCAGCGGCTTAAAACTCGAAATAAAAACCCTCGAATTCGAACTCGCCTCTCTCAGCAACGAACTCAGCACTGCCGAAAAACTCATCCACGATTTCAGCATCCGGCACAATCGCATCCTCGGTGACCTCATCCGTCGTATTCTTGCGCTGCGTCTGCAAGTTGCCTTAGACGAAGCCCAAGAATCGCCCCAACAACAAGCCCGATACGAAGAAGCTCAACAAGATTATCAAGACTATAACCACAATTACGAAAGTCTCCAAAAAGAAACCTTGCACACGCTGACATCCGAAGAAGCCCGAACACTCAAAACCACTTTTCGCAAGGCTGCCCTCCTGTGCCACCCCGACAAGGTGAACGACACCCAACGCCCCCAAGCCCAAGCCGCTTTTGTTGCCCTTCAAAAAGCCTATAAGGAAAATAACCTCACTCGCGTACAAGAAATATGGACGGAACTCGAACAGGGCAATATCTTTGTCGGTAAAGCGGAGAGCATCAGCGAAAAAGCCCAACTCAAAGCCGAACTCCTGCAAATGCGCGAAATACACGCCCACGCCCTACGCACCCTCGACGACCTCAAAGCCTCCGATGCTTATCAAACCATTCTAAATATTACGGATTGGGCAGCTTATTTTGAGGAGACGAAGGGGGAGTTGGAGACACAACTCAATACTTTACAACAACAATTACTCAATCATGGAACAGAAAAATAACCGACTTCCCGTACCGATTCAAAACCAGCTGATGTACGTGGGTAAGCAACTCGAAACTACGCAGAAATTACTTGCGGAGAGTAAGCGGAAGCGGATTTTTGAGTTGGCTTTGAGGCAGCCGGAGTTTTTTGTGGAAATGGTTTATATGCGGCATCCTTTATCCAAAAATTTGTTGGAGAAATATAAAGAAAAATGGAATTGGAAAAATTCAAATAGGAATAAGTCGCTTCCGTGGTCAATTGATTTCATTGAAAAGTATAAAGATAGATGGAATTGGGATAATTTAAGTCTTAATAAGGAAATTCCTTGGTCAATAGAACTCGTCGAAAAGTATGAAGATAGATGGAACTGGGATAATTTAAGTCTTAATAAGGAAATTCCTTGGTCAATAGAACTCGTCGAAAAATTTGAGAATAGGTGGGATTGGGATGGTTTAAGTAAGAATAAGTCGCTTCCGTGGTCGGAGGAACTTATTAAAAAATATGAAGATAAATGGGATTGGAATCACCTAAGTTACATTAGCTCGCTTCCTTGGTCAGTTGAATTTATTGAAAAATATAAAGACAGATGGAACTGGAAGGGACTAAGTTTTAATAGTTCCCTTCCTTGGTCAACAGGACTTGTAGAACAATTTAAGCACAAATGGAACTGGGAGGCACTATGTTTTGGTTTATCACTCTCATGGTCAGTTGAACTCATTGAAAAATATAAGGATAAGCTTCAGTGGTCATTTGGGGTTGGAGCAGGATGGTTTGGGTTAAGTAGGAATACAGAACTTACATGGACTATGGAATTAGTAGAGCGATATAAGCATGAATGGGACTGGAAACAACTAAGTGAAAATAAGGCACTTCCTTGGTCAGTAGAACTTATTAAAATGTACGAGGACAAATGGTACTGGATTTACATTAGTAGCAATACTGCGCTTCCATGGTCGGAAGATCTTATTAAAAAATATGAGGACAAGTGGTACTGGAGTTATATTAGTAGCAATACTGCGCTTCCTTGGTCAGTTGAACTCATTGAAAAATATAAGGATAAATGGGATTGGAGCGGATTAAGTTGTAATCATTCACTGCCTTGGTCTCTAAAATTCTTCAAAAAATACGAAGATAAATGGGATTGGACTGATATAAGTCTTTGGAATTGGACTGATATAAGTCTTAAGGGTTCGCTTCCCTGGTCAATTGAATTTATTGAAAAATATGGGCATAAATGGAATTGGGGGCAGTACACTTTCCCGGGATTAAGCTCTGTTGAAACACTTCCTTGGTCTTTAGAACTCATTGAAAAATGCGAAGATAGCTTGTATTGGTATCATTTAGCTTACAATAAGATTGCTTATCAAAAAGCCTTCCAACCCCACCTCACAGATGACTTAATAGATGAAATCATGGCAGCAATAATGGAGCAAGAAAATAACAAATGCCAACTAAGAGTTGAATTTTTACTAAACTTTTGATTATCATTAATTTTTAAATTTATTTAAATAGAATGTTATTTTAATAAATTAATTATAAAAATGCTTTTTAGTTGACAATCAATAATATACATATATTTTTAAAATGTTAAAAATTGATTATAATATTTTACATGTAATTGATAATCAATTAGTTTTAACTCTTAGTTGGCATAACAATCATGAAACAGAAAAATAACCAACTTCCCGTACCTATCCAAAACCAACTGATGTACGTGGGTAAACAACTCGAAACTACGCAGAAATTACTTGCGGAGAGTAAACGGAAAAGGATTTTTGAGTTGGCTTTGAGGCAGCCGGAGTTTTTTGTAAATATGGTCTGTTACAGACATCCTCTTTCGGAGTCTTTATTAGACAAATACAGAGATAAATGGAATTGGAGTATATTAAGTGACAGTAAGTCACCAAGTTGGACTATAAGACCTATTGAAAAGTATGAAAACAAATGGGTTTGGAAAAAATTAAGTTGGAATATGTTACTTCCTTGGTCACTACAACTCATTGAGAAGTATGAGGATAAGTGGGACTGGAAAGAGTTGAGTGGTAATGATGCACTGCCTTGGTCACTACAACTTATTGAAAGGTATAGGGATAAATGGAATTGGCATAACTTAAGTAGAAATAAGTCACTTCCATGGTCACTACAACTTATTGAAAAGTATGAGGATAAATGGAATTGGGAAAAATTAAGTTTTAACAACTCACTTCCCTGGTCATTAGAACTCATTCAAAAGTATGAGGATAAATGGAATTGGGAAAAATTAAGTGGAAATAAGTCACTTCCATGGTCACTACAACTTATTGAAAAGTATGCGGATAACTGGAATTGGGAAAAATTAATTAAGAATGATGCATTTTTCTCATCATCAGAGCTAATCGAAAAATTATTGCACTGTGGATATTGTTATAACTTAAGTGGGTTTAAAGGGCTATTTTGGTCACTACAATTCATCGAAAAGTATGCGGATAACTGGAATTGGGAAAAATTAATTAAGAATGATGCGCTTCCTTGGTCATTACAACTTATTGAAAGGTATAGGGATAAATGGGATTGGAAGGAATTAAGTTGGAGTAAGTTACTTCCTTGGTCATTAGAATTCATTGAAGCATATAAAAGTAAATGGGATTGGAAGGAATTAAGTTTTAATAACTCACTGCCCTGGTCATTAGAACTCATTGAAAAGTATGAGGATAAATGGGATTGGGGTGATTGTAGTAGATATGGCTTGAGTCATATTAAAGCCCTTCCTTGGTCATTGGAATTCATCGAAAGGCACGAGAATAAATGGGTTTGGAGGGAATTAAGTAAGAACGATACACTTCCTTGGTCATTAGAACTCATTGAAAAGTATGAGGATAAATGGGTTTGGAATTGCTTAAGCTCGAACGAATCACTTCCTTGGTCATTAGAACTCATCGAAAAGTATAAGGATAAATGGGATTGGGTCTACTTAAGTGTTAATAACTCACTTCCTTGGTCTTTAGAACTCATCGAAAAGCATGAAGAAAAATGGTATTGGGGAGCATTAAGTAGGAGAGGTTCACTTCCTTGGTCTTTAGAACTCATCGAAAAGTATGAGGATAAATGGGTTTGGAATGATTTACACTTTACGTTATACTTACCTTTATCACTTGAATTCATTGAAAAATATGCACATAAAATGGAGTGGTATTTTATGATTCGTTGTGGTGCTTACGATAAATTCTTCCAACCCCACCTCACAGATGACTTAATAGATGAAATCATGGCAGCGATTGAAGTTTCTGATTAATATTGATTTGTGGGAACTTTTCTTGCGTCAAAAACGTATTATTTAGTGCCGATATTGGCACTAAACAAATTATATTTTTTACAATGTTCACAAAAGAACAATACATGAAACCATTTGCTGGAAAAGCAGACATGTCCATGTACAAATTAGAAACCTTCAAACTCCTAAAAGAAAAAGACCACTTGCGTTCATTCAAATTGAGAGACAAAGAAAATCCAAATGAAGTGATTGATAGATTTCAAGGACAAGTAATGGGGTTTGACTTAGCTAACGCCTTGAATATTGAGGTTGTAATTCATAAAGTAGTTCTAAGAGACGAGTCAGGAACGCCACTATATGGAAAGCCATTACATTCTCCCTTACATCTTGTCGATTTAGATGTGCTACAAGCATCAGAAAATGAAACACCGTTAAGTCCCGAAAAGTAAGACACACGTTAGCTACATTACAGGCATTGCTCACTTCCCGTGACAATGCTTGTATTTTTCCCACTTGTTCCACACCTAAACATCCCTCATTTTCATCATCAAACAAATCCATGGATAGAAAGCAATTAGCACAAATAAAAAAAGAGTTGGAGGGTTTCATTTTGCAGATTAGTGAGTCGGAACATAAGTTGGAGTATGCCTGTCTGATACCCGCTTACGAAAATGAGCGAAACGGTCCCTTGATATTACAGGTTCATGCCGATTGGATAGCGCAAACGGGGTGTTACAAAGCTATATCAATTGTGGTCAATTATTTGTTTAAAAGTACCACAACAGAAACACGAAAAAATATTTACAGGATAGATATTTATAATGAAAATGGCGACCTCCACTGTACTTCCGATGACTACATATTAGTCGGTGAAACACCTGCCTTGATGTACTAATTTAACCTCACACTCATGAGAAAAGGACTCCTTTTAGAAGATGCCTTTAATGCGGTTATCAATGCGTAAAACGACTTTGCAAATCGTTCCTCTGTGGCGTGACGATTTGCAAAATCGTTTTACGTCTCCCCGTCCTGCGAAACATAAGCCACATCAGACGGCGATTCTTCCGCTACTTCTTGGCACTCTACTTCCGCAAGTGAGTAATCTGCCGGAACTTCTTTTTCCACCGTCAAATGATTCAAGTCGTAAGCTGTGGATAGGTTATCAACATATTTGAAGATGTCATTGCCAGTTGATTTTTCGCGCATCGCCATTAAATCAGCGGCAACTTGCTCCTTATTTTGAAGCAAATGCGCCCGTAGTGCCAGTTTAGCTTTTTCTAATGCGTTCATCATCAAGATTTAAAACAAATGAATGATTTTTTTGAATGTACAATATCTGTCTTGTCGGCAAATGCAATAATAATTCTCGGATTCAAAATAGTAAAACTTTTTTGTCGCTGATTAAAAGCGACTTTTATGCCAACTCGCTCATTATTCTTATAGTCCACTGCCCGAATAACCTTAAACGGAAACACTTCCGGCGGGCATTGAGTACGAAGATAATCAATTATCCAACAAAGGTCAATACCCTTTATCCCGTCCTCATCAATCAGATTAAACTCCCATAGTAGTTCCACAAAACCGACCAAGTCCTTTCGATTTCCCGCCAAATCTAAATAGAAACCGTCCTTATCATGGTCTATCTCTATTTCGGATTCGCACACAAAGTAGTCGTTAGCGTAGTGATTTTTGCCCCAAACTTTGGCATATTCAACATTGAAATCCCAAAAATAATACCCTTCTCCCAAAAATGGTTGTTTATCATTTTCGAGGTCATATATCGAAAGAAACGGAAACTCGGTAAGCACTTCATGTTCCCCACCTTGTTTACTACATGTATGATGTACTGTGAATTTCATGGTTTTACAAGATAAACGGATTTTGGTGTGTAATGATTCATTAAAAACCAAAATTAAGGTTTTTAAGCCTAACATCAAAACGTTATATTTGCCTCAAAAGTAAACTTATGTTATCTTTCGACAAATAAATCATCAACCGATATGGACTTTTCTAAAGAAAATTTATTAGCCAAGCAAGAAGCTGACCGCCAATACACCAAATGGTACAGCCAACTTTCGGATGAAAAGAAATTTGAAATGGTCTATGGCGGTTATGATTTTGTGGCTAAAAAAATCCGCCATGATGTATTGCGCGAAAACCCTCATGCCACCGAGTCCGACATCAGTATGCGCTTCATCGAACTCACACAAAGCGATTACCCCGAATCCACCATGAATTTTATCCGCGAAAAAATGCGCGAACGTTCCGAAGCGGACTGGCAAAAACGGTTCAAAGCCATGAAAAAAGCACTTGGTTGGTCGTATGAAGATATGGCACGATACATGGGCGCATCGGGCGGTGATTCGGTGAAGGCATCGGTCAATCGGCAGTTACCGGCTTTTGCAAAGTTGGCGGTTTGTATGTTTGAAGGAAGACATGAAAAGTGATATATCTCAAAAAAGACTCGTTTTAGAAGATGTGTTTTCCGCCTCTTCCCTTACCAGTCATCCTCCTCATTCTTCATTTCCTCGATAATGGTTGAAATACTTTTAAACGCCTTAAATGCGGTCAAACTTGGTTGTAGCTTTTCGTAGCTGTCGAGTTCTTTTAGTTCTTCATCAATAATATCAAAAACTTTGTAATTCGCTATCACGATACACTTATTCATGGCGCGTGTTATGGCTACATTGAGTCTGTTTGGGCTATAAAAAAAGTCAAGTCTCCTTTTCGATTGAAGTGGATGCGAGTTGGACATGGTGTAGATGATATACTTTTTTTCCTGCCCTTGCATTCTATCCACGGTGTCAACAAATAAGTCCTTAATTGGAAATGATTCGATTAATTTTTTCACTTGCTTTTTCACTTCCCGAACTTGCGCGCGATAAGGAGTCAGAACGGCTATTTCGTTTATCTGAATATCATTCGAGATTAAATCTTTTATTAAGGCAGCCACAATTTGCGCCTCATAAACCGACCGACCTAAAGCGTCAAATTCTTTGTGCAAATACAAGACAATTGAATCTTTCGCATTCAAAATATCCGAATAATCAGTTGATTTATAACGTGTTGCATCTATTTTTTTTATCGGGCTACTGACAAGTTCATTTGAATAAAATAGCTGATTGGGGATTCTGATTAAATGCTCATTTAAGCGATAGGATATATTTAAAAGCGAAGAATTTGTAGGATATAAGCTGATTAGTTTTTCGAAAACAGACCCGTCGAATAGAATGTTTCCAGTGTTTTTCGGAATAATCGGCGCGAGTTGTTTGTGGTCACCAACAAAGATAAATTGACTCGATTTGGACATAACGGCTATTGCTAATGGAATGCTCATTTGGGCTGCCTCGTCGATAATCGCCACATCAAATTCCCAATTGTTTAACCTTTTAGAAGCCGGATAACACATACAAAATGCTGTACCACCAATTATGATTCCTTGTTGAGATAAATACTTATCAACCATATAATTAGCCCACGGCAATCGCTCTCGCTTCGTTATATTTTCGTTTTTTGAAAGCTCGGACGCTTGGTATTTTTGCCCAATTTTAACAACTTTTGACGCATCTTGCACTTGTCTGGAGATAGCATTGAGGCTGTTATTGATGGCAGCATGTGTGGGACCGCTTATGAAGATTTTTTTGCCTTGTTCTGCGTAGGTTTTCGCCAAATGCGCTATCGTTTCCGTTTTTCCCGTGCCAGGTGGACCTTGTATTAGATGGAAACGATTGGAACTTATCGCGTTTTCTATTGCCTTATTTTGGGAATCATTTAGCTTGGTATAATGAAAATTTTCTACTCTTTTGCAGTCAAAAGTTCCGTTTAATATCGCCTCAATTTCTGCGCTTTTAAGTTCTTTATTGATTAAATGCTCATAAGTAGCTTGAAATAATTTGAGTGTAATATTGCTTTTTTTGACGTTTATTTCCCAATTATTTTTGTTGTGGACTACCTCTAAATAGCAGTGTTTGACATCAAAACTATTGGGTGCAAGGATAAATTCATTGACTTCGTCTTCAATAATTTCCATCGGAAAACGGTGATTTCCATTACTCAAATACACGCTTGCACCTTCTCTAAATTTTGAAATATTATTTTTGCTATAGATTCTTGCTTTAGCTATAAATTTTTGACCGTCAGGAATTTGAGGCACCCATTTATTTGGGGCAGAATCGTGAAATTCAAATTCCACTCTGAGTCCAGTCATCGTAATTCCTTTCGCAACTCTCTCGCTAAGAGGCAATTGTATTTGCTCCTCAAAATTAGATTCTGCTTTTTTTTGTTGAAGTTCAATGGCTTCCTTAAAGTCTTGTATCAATGACATGGCTATCTTTTTGCATTTACTGAATTAAAAATCGTTTCTACAACCGAAGTAATAACGGGGAGTTTTATTAGAAAATATGTGTCGTGCTTTTCGTGTAGTACGACCAATCGCATTGATGAAATCCTCATGCCATATTTCTTTTCCAAAATATATTTATATATATTTTGCTGTAATAAATATTTGTAATAACTACAATTATTGAAATCGGCTAATTCATCCAATTGAAGAGAGAACCCTCGCTTATCCGGATGCCCGTCAATGATGAGTTTTTTGCTTCTTTTCCAATCTAAAATAATGTAAGCATCTTCGTTTTTCTTTTTAAAAAGCGCATCGACTGTACCCGCAATATTATATTCAGGAAAGACTATTTTTTTCTCTGCTTCTACAAAGTCCAGTCCTCTTTTGAGTATTTCGTTTTCATAAAACAAATTAAACATATTAAACTCGCCAAAATGTGCGTCATAGGGAACTTTATTTAGAAAATTCTCAATTTGCTCGTGCAAATATGTACCTTTTTCGGCGGCTTCCAGTCTATTTTTTTCAAATTTCGCCCGAATTATTTCAATCGGTATATTATCGTCTTTTGCCTTTCGTTCAAAATACTGTTCTATATCAAATGGAAAAAATCTATCTACGAGTGTCGTCACCGATATATACGCTGCATTTCCGGTTTTATCCTTTGGGTGAGTGTATATATGACTGCCTTCGTCAAACGCTACCTCGCTATTTTGACTCTGCACCGTAATAATTTCAGTACGATTAATCGGCAATTCTTCTTCTTCGACACCAACGATAATTTGCCGCCGTTCTTCCACTTTATCAAAGGAGTCAATTCCTAAATATTGCTCTCTATGCCTATCTTTCTCCCACCTAACACATTGTTTATCATCCCATTGTAACTCTTCTATCATTTTGGATTTCGCTGATTTACTATTCTGTTTTATTGAATTTATTACATCTTCGATGTAAAGAATACACTCGTCTGATTGTGTACAAATTTGTTTTTCAGTAAATCGTATGACAAGCCAACCGCTTTCCGTAAAAAACAAATCCCTCACCCTATCTTTGCCTTTTAAAATATGTTCGGCATCCCTAAAATGCCTCGGATAGCGAAAATATCCATCATAGGGTTCATCAATTTCTATATCAATAAATAAATTTAATGCTTTATCAAAAAGAATAATATCTGGTTCATAAGGCTGATTAAAATTTGGAATGGTCAAATGTTGGTCAGTAGATAGCGAGATATTCAACGACTTTTTCAATAATTTTTGAGCAAATTCGTCTTCGATATAGCCCTTATTATTTGACCTTCCATTCCGCGGTAGCTTGAGAAGTGAGTTCTTTTTGGGCATCATTACAAACGGGTAGCGAAGTGGATCTTCTTGATGAAAGAAATCATTGGGACTATATTTTATGCTTAAATCAGTGGTTTGTTCGGGGTTCGGTTTGGATTGAATTATCTCTTTTACTAATTCAATATCTTCACTACCATCAATAGTTAGTTTTGACTTCCCCGATTGTAAAGGTGATTTAGGTTTAGACATGATAGCCCCTGTGTTTCACTGATGAATAATCGTATTTGTTGTGAGCGGTATAAGGTTGCAGCAAGTCTGTTCCTTCAACCTTACGCGCTATTTCTGCGAATATATAAAACACAATTCATTCTCCCTAAAACATTTAAATTTATCTCAAATATAAAGCCATTTCCACACAATCATCATGTTATAATTTGGCTGTAAGTGGATAAAAAACTATACTTACAGCCAAATATAAAAAGCATGACACCATTAACTCATCGTACCGCTCACGATACTCAGTCAAACCAACCTTTTCAATAACTGGCTGCATCGGAAACATACGCCTTTACGCATTGTCAATATCAAAACGGTCGCCTGTTAAATCTGTGTAGGATTTCAATTCTTCAGCGAGCCAATAGAGCTCGTTTATATTTTGTTTTTTCATAAAACTAATTTTAAGTTTTGATAGAAGGTTCTGCTGAAATAAGGATATTTTTAAATTATTTTATAATAAAAAATATTTATAAATAATTCATTTCTAATAATAAATAAATTAAAAAATAATTTTAATTAATTAAAAAATGGCTATATTTCAGTGCGACCATAGAAGAAGCTTTTACCTAAACCGTTCTTGCCACCTCTTCACTCCCGTCCTATGCGGTGTTGTTCGTGCGACTTTCAAAGTCACCAACGCATCGGCCGCATTGAAGGTGAGGAGGTGTTTGTTTCTTCGTTTTTGAAGCAATAATGAGACATGATAAGACTTTGATTTTTGATAGAAAGTCTAATGTCTCAGCAGAATTAAAAAAAAGGCGAGTTAAACAAATTCAGTATCTGTTTATCTCGCCTTTCTTCAAAATTTACCATACACAAACCTCACTCCACTTCATACACCAACTCCGTCCGCAAACAAAAGCAACCTACCCCGTTTTCGATATTCGTAAACACCGTCACCGGTTCAGAAAAAGGATTAGAAGCAGCAGCGGAATTTAGTGCCAATGACCGAGCGTATAAATAGTACTCCTTCGTCACTGAACGCCAATAGAGTGTAAATTCATCACTATTCGCTGTTTTTTCAAAAGGAATAACCAACGTTTTTTGCTTGCCGTCAAAACTCTTATCCGCTACCAATGTTGCCCCGCTGAGAAAACTCGGCGCAAAAATCGGGTCTGAAAACAAATCGTCTTCGTCTGACAAAGTCGCGTAGGATTCAAAAAAATCTTCGATAATATTGCCGTCTTCGTCCGTGTAAGTATAAGGTGCTTGTTGAGAAACGGATATTTCATAATAATTTTCTTCTCCCGCGGGGTCGTCAAAGGTAAATTTCAATTCTCCGTTTCGATTATCAGACTCACTACCGGTATTTCTAAAATTAATATCTGACAAAGCAACCGCACGCGGCATAGTTTGCGTCGCTTCTGTATTGTTGAAATTCGGGTGTTTGACCACTAATTTAAAAGTCTCTCCCGTTCCGCCGAATGCTCCCGAAATCGGAATGGAATAACCACCACCCGGATGCACCGCAGTACGCTCGTAAGTATATAACAATTCCTCTCCTCGATACAAAAGCACTTCCGCACCGTCAATAGTCAAGTTATTTGAATTGGGAATATAGTCATCCAAATCATAAGTCTGCGTGACATCCGCGACGATGTAAGACGTATCCGTGTCGGACATAAATGCACTGACTGCCAGACGATTATCGTGGCTCGTAGGTGGTACATCTATCGTGCTGTTGAAGAAATCTTTCTTACAACTCGTGAGGCTTAACAAAATTATTACGGCGAAAATTGCCGATATATTGCGATACATATTTTTTATTTTTTTATGTTTGTAAATTAATTTGTTGTTGGAGCAAGTGCTTTTTATTGAAGAAAAATTCTAAAAATTAAAACTCCAATTAAAATAAGGAAGCACAGGAAAAATACTGATTTGTCGAATGACGGGTTTGTCTGCACCGCCGTTGTTCGCAGGTTCGGAACCCAACAATAAGAGAAACGGATTGGCACGATTGTACATATTATAAAAGCCGAATGACCACGTTCTCTCCCATAGTTTTTTCTGTTTTGTGAAACTGATACTCGCATCTAAACGGTGATAATTCGGAGTGCGAAAGTTGTTTCTGTTTTCGCCGAAGGACGTAAGAAACTGTCGCGCGATGCCGTTGTTAGATGACCCTTGCGGAAATATGCCGACGAAGCGTCCTTCCCCCAAAGTATAAGCATTTCCGGAGCCGAAAACCCATGATGCCGATACAGAAATACGTTCGTTGATTTCATACATTCCTACTATAGAAATGTCGTGGCGACGGTCGTATTTGAAAGGATATTTTTTACCTTGATTGATGTCGTCGAATTGTCTGTTTGTCCAATTCAGCGTATAACCTACCCAACCGGTGAGCTTCCCCTGCTTTTTTCGAAAGAGTAATTCTGTCCCGTAAGCCTCGCCTTTTCCTTGCGTCACATTGTCCTCCCAATTACCGAAATTGATAAAACTCGCTCCTTCTTTATAAGACAAAACGTTGGTCATTTTCTTATAATAACCTTCCGCCGAAAACTCGTATTCTCTATTAAAATCTTTGACATATCCCAAGGCAAATTGCATACTGCGCTGCGGTTTTATTCTGTCCGTCGTCGGCAACCAAAGGTCAGTCGGCAAACCCAGATTTTCATTCGTCAAAAACTGAATATACTGTTGCATCGTTGTAAAAGAAGCCTTCAAAGCCGCACCTTCGGGCAATAAATAACGCAGACCGAGTCGCGGTTGCAAAGAAGTATAAATTCCTTTTTCTTTGGAAAATGTACTGAAGTGAACGCCCGCATTTACCTTTAATTTGTCGGTGATTTCAAAATTATCTTCCAAATACATCGCCGTCTCAATTGCCTTCACCGACTCTTGCCCAAAGACCGTATCAATCGCTATATCTGCTGTTTGATTTTTGACCTCAAACGTGCCGGGATTAAAATCATGTGCCGTGATGTTACCTCCGAAACGCAAACGGTGACGCGGATTTGGCGTAAAATCAAAATCAATTTTAGCCGCCAAGTCTTTGATGCCTGAGTCATAACCCAAAGAAAAAAGGTCTTTAATCGTCTCGTCTTCTTCAATGATAATATTCTCTTCGCCGCCTTTGGTATTGAAGTTATAGCGGCTGTAAGTCAGCGTCAGATTTGAAAAAAGGCGTTTGCCCCAGATTCGATTGTAGCGCAACGCAGAGGTCAAATTTCCCCAACCCAAACCGATTTCCTGTCGATAGCTTCCGTCCGAAAACTTGTCCGTCACATCAAAGTAGAACTTATCCAATCCGTTATAAACACTTAAATAAAGACGGTCTTTGTCCGAGAAAGTATGGTTAATTTTAGCATTAAAATCATGGAAAAAGTAGCCGACTTTACCGTCACTGTTTTGGTCTTTCAAAGCTTTAGTAATAATAGGTCGCGACAACAAATCAATGTAAGTCCGCCGTCCAGAAACAATAAACGAGGTTTTTTCACTTCCCAACGGTCCCTCTAAAGTAAACTTCGCGGCCATAAGCCCAATGCTGCCCGCCCCCTTCAATTCCTTCTTGTTGCCTTCCTTCATATTGATGTCCAAAACCGAGGAAAGTCTGCCGCCGTAACGTGCTGGAAAACCGCCTTTTATCAGTTTGACATCCTTAATCGCATCGCTGTTGAATACCGAGAAAAACCCGAACAAATGCGAAGCATTATAAACTGGTACTCCGTCCAAAAGGATGAGATTTTGGTCGGGCGAACCGCCTCTGACATAAAATCCGCTTTGCCCCTCACTGCCCGACTGTATGCCGGGCAGGAGTTGCAATGCTTTCAAAATGTCAGTTTCTCCCAAAAATGCGGGCAATTTTTCTATCTCTTTGACAGAAAGCCGCACAGTGCTCATTTGGGTTTCTCGGTCGGCAGTTTCTTCGGATTGAGAGGCAATTACTTCAACTACACCCAAATCAATAGACGGTGCTAAATCAACGTTCAGTTTCTCGTCTTTGGTCAAAGCGAAGGCTATCAAAGACGTTTTATATCCCACGTAACTCACTGCCAAATACACACTGTCGGTCGGCAATGTGAGCGAGTAAAAACCATAGTTATTACTCGTCGTTCCCGAATTGCTCTTCAAGTCAAAAATATTCGCGCCGATAAGTGTCTCACCGGTTTGACCGTCGGTGACGTGTCCGTTGATTGTGTATTTTTGAGCAGAAAGCTGCGAACTCAAGACGCAGAAAATCAGCAGGCAAAATGCCTGTATCAGTTTTACGGTCATAATATTATTTTGATAAATGCTGTTAAAAGACAAGGAAAATGGAGCAATTATTTATGGAACTTGCTCGAAATAGAATTGTTGTATCAGAAATTAGTCTTTACAAAAATAGAAAGAATTTGACTCTATCCCGCCTGATGAAAACTCTGTTGTCCCAACTGCCGAAGCGCGAATAACGAAGCAAGTTCCCGCTGCGTAGGTGCTCAAATCAACCGTTTCCGTGAAAGTAAATTCCTTATCCGAACTCGCTTTTTGAAAGTCAATAATGTTAGTATCACTTTCAGAAGGAATAGCCTCTAAACCTTCGAGCGTCGCACGATTTTCCCCTACTTTAAACAACTTGACTCGCAGGTCTTCTAAAGCTTCGTCACTTTTGAAAAAGACGTCAACGGAGAGATTTCCGTCTGCGGGTACCGTTCCTTTTTTCTCTACTCCGGAGATTTCAATTTCTACTGTTCCGTTGCGAATTGCGTCTCTTTTATCACAAGAAGTCATGACGATGAGTGCAATAAAAGTCAACAAGATTAAATTTAATTTGTAGTTCATGCTATGAAATTTTGTGAGACTTACGGGCATAGAAATCCCATTTCGTGACCGACAATTATCGGTCACAATCAGTCTCAATTATTAGACTTTATGAATGAGGTTGAGTGAGATTTAAACGCCGCTATTTTGTTCTTAGTTTTCTTTTTAAAGAAGGATAATTGTTGATACTTTGACTGATTTAAAAGGGAAAATAAGGGCAAGAGAGCAAGTTTAAAGCCACTCAATCTCATTCATGAAGTCTATTAATTATGAAAAGTTATTTTTTTATTTTAAAAATGCCAACCGACTCCGACGCCGCCCCAAAGACTGAAGTTAGTTACCTCAAAATTATTTGCTCCGACGACAAAAATATCTCCGAATTCCATGATAGGTAAAACTTCAACTTTCCAAAAAAAGCGACTGCCAGATTTTTGATTGCGGTAACCCAATTTCGGATTAGCCAACATGTAAAAATCGTTTGGTTCTTCGGGTTGTTTGTCATTCACAAAAGTAACACCGACTCCGAAATCAATGTGGTGCGCACCGCGAATTTGTCGCGACTGATAAATAGAAACAGGTACAAGCAGAGGAATCGTTGCCTCTGGAACAAAACTTAAATCAGGCGGATTATAAGAAATCCCAACCTGTAAATAGGTCTTCGCCTTTGGTCTAAATCTCAATATTCTACCGTAATTTAGAGAATAAAAACCACCTTGTCCTAACAACTCCAGAGCTGCATAATTTTTATAATAAAAAAGGTATTTACTCTTAAAAGTGGTGTCTCTCGCCCAATCCAAATCAATCGCACTCAAGTCGTCAGTCGGTAAAAAATTGATACCCGCAAAAGAAAGAGGAGAAGATTTTAAGGAAGCATAAGACAACTCGATTTTAACTAAATCAGACTTTTCAAGCTCTTCCTTTTCTTGCAAAACAGATTGCTTTGCTGCCTTTTCTTCTTCTGTCGTCACTGTAATCAAGTCATCGCCAATACTATTATTTTGCGCGTTTACATTCTCCTCTACTTGATTTTCAGTAACTGTTTCTGTGTTTATTTTCGACTCATTTGCCGTTACACTTTCGATATTCAATCGGTTTATCTCTGCTTCTTTATCATTTTCAAAACCTGTCAATTCATTGCTTGATAGTTCTGTCTTTTGAGTAATAACCTTACTGCTTTGCGACTCATTTGACTGATTAAAAGTTTTATTGTCAGTCGCTTCCAGATTTGTTGTTTTACTTTTTACAGAATTTTTTTCGGCATTATTAAACTCATTATTTTGTCGTTCTGTGTCCGATAATTCAGTTAATGCCTTATTTTCTTTCGGTTCTAAAACTTCCTCTTTCGCACTTTTCGTCACTTCCGTTATTACTTGTTCCGACGTATTCGGCTCTCCAAAATTTTCATAAATCACAAAACCGATGACAGATAAAAGCAAAATTATCCCTGCCGTTCCCAAGCCCGTCACAGTTTTACTCCACCCCGCCGGTTTAGGATTTTTCTTAGCCATTAATGACTCCCATTCCGCATCGGTATCTAAATCGGAAGCGTAATCAATTATTTTATTTTTAAAAGAATCTAAATTGTCAGTGTTCTTCATATATAATCTTTTTGACTGTTCTTTATTTCTGTAATTCTGCTTCTCAATTTCTTTTTCGCTTTAAAAAGTTGCGTTTTTGAAGTCTGTAAACTAACATTCAGCGTGTCCGCAATCTCTTGATGAGAATAACCGTCGATGACGTAAAGGTTAAAAACCGTTCGGTATCCAATCGGCAAATCAGCAATTAATGACAAAATTTCTTCTTCGGAAAGCAAACTGTTTTGCTCCTCCCCTTCTTCATCTGTAATAAAGTCATCCGCACTATCTGGCAGAGACGCAAATTGAATTTTGTTATTTCTAAGCATATTTAAAGCACCATTAATCGCTATTCTGATAATCCAACTCTTGACATTTCCTTTTTCTGCATCAAAAAGATGAATTTTCTCAAACACCTTAATAAACGCATCTTGCAAAATGTCTTTTGCCGCATAGAATGACGTCTCGTACCGCCGACAAGTGGTAAACACTATCGGTGCAAACATCTTAAAAAGAGCTTTTTGCGCCGCTGGTTCTTGTAACCTGCAACCCGCTAAAATCTCTTCTTGGTTTTTAAAATCTTGTTTTGAGTTGCCTCTCATTCACTGCCTTAATTTATCCCTATTACCCCAAAAGTTTGAAATGGTTGCCTGACGATGAAAAAAAATTAAAAAAGATTTAAAGCCCGTGCAACGTTTTCGACATTTGTATCAGATAGGTAAATATAAGTACATGACATTAATTTATCCATATAAATAACCTCACATACTTAGATTGTAAAATAGTCCTTTAAATTACAAGATTATAAGAAAAGCTGAATATTGAAAGAGGAATCTGCTAAGGGAAGAGGAAGAAAATAATCTACCCCAAATGAAAAAGTTATTTTTTTTATATGTTTGGCTAAATTTGAGGCGCATAGCCGAGCTACGTAAGGAAGATTTAGTGAAACATATAAGAAAAAGAACAATTCAGACGGGTAGATTATTTT
>ENA-ORXR01000976-ORXR01000976.1-marine-metagenome-genome-assembly--contig:-NODE-976-length-33021-cov-15.108548_pt1 | contig 33021 bp, 30 predicted proteins | sample MGYA00237866_ERZ511479 | MGnify/ENA metagenome assembly ERZ511479
CTTCCGCCACCCAGGAAAAACGCAAGCGGAGATCCCTCGAACAGATCATTACCAGCCTCTAAAGTTTACGCGTATGGCCTTCTGCCCTGCGAGCAACGGGTAGTTTTGTGCCGCGTTGAGGAACTCCTGCGTGCCCTCGAACTCTGAATACTCGGAAAAATAGGCAGCTCTCTGTTTGGGCTGATCTAGTTGCTCTTCCCGGGCTTTTGCGATTTGCGAAGCCGACAGCTTTCGGATCGCAAAAGCTGGATTCCGTTCTGAAAGTAGATCGCCTTCGTTCCACTCCACTTTCACCCAAGGCGGATTCCCTAGAATCAAATCAAAGCCACCGCGCTCGGCAAACAGATCGACGTATTCGAGTTCCCAGTGGAAGAACTTGCGTTCGTTGGCGATGGTGCGGACGAGGGCGAGGCGTTTGCTTGTGCTTGGCAGATCCGAATTCGGTTCGGCGTCGTGGCAGAGTTTGTCGGTATTGACGACGGTGTCATTGTCTCCACCGAGATCGAGTTCGGATTTGTGTAGTTCGATTTTGTGGCCCTGAACCTCGACAACAAGGCGGTCGAACTCGCCTTGTTCAGGCGCGTCGGTGAAGCCGGGGATGTGGCCGAGAAGGATGCCGATCTCGGTGAGAAATTGTTGCCGGCTGGGCAGGAGATTGGCCTTTTCAATCGGCCAGAACCAGAGGGCGCACCAATAGTCCATGGCGAGCTTGAGGCGGGAGTAGGGACTGTAGGCGTGCTTGATGTTCTTGGCCCAGTGTTTGTCTTTCCAGTGGGTTGAGGTTCTGGGCTGTGAGTTTTGGGCAGCGGGTTCGTCGGCTTCCTGTCCCCAGACGGTGAGCGTGTCGGTGGTTTCTACGCGGACGCGTTCGGTGGCTTCAAGGTGGCGTCGGAAGAGATCGTCGGCGGCGGTGGATAGGGCTTGAAGTTCGGGGAGGTCGGATTCTTCGTAGGGGGCGACGAAGGAGTTGCGCCAGGTGGTGAATTTGTCGAGTTGGGGCCTGGCTAGGGAAGTGATGACCGGATCGTCGTATTTCGACATGCCAGGGTCGCCAAGGAGCCAGTGGTAGACGCCGTCGGCGGGGCGTAGAGTGGCCTCGCGCAGAGACGCAGAGGCGCGGAGGTTTTCTTGGGTTGAGGATTTGGATGCTTCAGGTTCGTATTTGCGAGGGGCTGGGGCTTCTTTGGGCCAGCGTGGTGTATTGCCACCTCTTCCTGTTTGGGGAAGGAGCAGATGGGTGGCGTAGGTTTCGCGGCGGGCGCCGATGAGGGAGTTTCCGTTGGCGAGTTGGAGGCCGAACCAGGGGACGAAAGCCTCGTCACGCTTGCCATCCTTATCCTCCGTTGAGTAGATCGTGTTGAGCCAGAGAGAGATTTCGGCGAGTTCGATGGCGGTTGGGTTGAGGTCGACACCGAAGACGTTGTTGTCGGCGATGAACATCTTCACCTTCTGCCGCTCGCGGGTGTATTCGTCGTGGGGGATCGTCTCGCCCATCTCCTGCTGCTTGCGACGGAGGTAGGCCTCGGAGAGCTGGTTGATGGCTTCGTTGAGGAAGGCGGCGGAGCCGACGGCCATCTCGCAGACGGTCAGGTCGAGGATCGCATCGGCGTTTAGCCAGTTCTCATCCTCTTGGTTTTCCCCGATTCGCTCCTTGAGAGCGTATTTGACCAGGCACTGAGTGAGCGATTCTGGGGTGTAGTAGGAAGCGGACTTCTTACGGGCGCGACCCGCGAGTCGATAGATGAACTTGCCCTTCTCATGGCGAATCAGTTCCTTCGGAGATTTGTTGCGAACGTAAGCCCGTTCGTCCTCCCTGTAGTCCTTGAGTTGCTCGGCGTTGACGAAGTAGGCGTGCTCCAGAGGGTTGTAGTTGTCTTCCCCTTGCTTCTTCGGAGCTGGCTTAACTTCGAAAAGTTCTTCCTTGGCAAATTTTCCAGAGTAAGACAGCAGGTTCTCGTAGACGGCGCCGAGTTAGTTGATCCCGAGGGTTGCGTAGGAGATCCGGCCCGCGCGGGATTTTTTGCCACGTCCGGCATTGCCCAAAGAAAGGCGCCGGATGACCCGCTGGAGCACGTGGTTGCGGAGCTTGACCTTACTAAGGTAGGGGGTGCGTTTCGGATCGAACAGGTGGCTCTTTAGCGGGGAGATCTCGAAGTCCTGATGGATTGACTGCTGGGAATGGTCGCGGAGCCCGAGGGTATCGCCTTCGGTATGCTGACGACCGTCGTAGATGAGGCGGAAGAGGGTCTTGATTGACTCGTGGAAGAAGTAGCCATTGGCCGCGTCATTGCCAAGTTCGTCGAGATTGATCTCTTCGAGGTCGCGAAGGAACTCTATGGAGTAGCCCTTGAGATACTCCTCTGACTTGACCGGCAGGTAGCCAAGCTCGGGCCGGGCTTCGAGATAAAAGCAGAATAGCAGGCGGTATAGGTAGCGGAGGCAGCCGCGGGTGAGTTCGTATTCGAGCTGTTCTGTGATGTCGTCCTTGAAGAGAGGGAGGTCTCGCAGTCGGCCTTCGGCACGTTCTTTGCGGATGTACCAGACTGCCTCATTGGCGATGTCCTCGATGGACGCAACGACAGCGAGCTTGAGATCTTCGGATACCGCGAAGGCGTGTTTGTGCGAGGATTCGTCGAGTCCGTCGAGAAGGGAAAGCCCGTCGGAGGGGCAGGTGGAGTCGCGGTGGAGGAGGGCGGAGACAGTCCGGAATGTGGGGTCGTCGCGCCGGTCGAAAATCTCGCGCAGGTCGAAGGACAGGAAACGGCGCTCGGCCCACTTCATTCGGTCGCAGAGGACGACCTGGCCTAAGGAGAAGAAGAGCACCCAGCGGGGCGGCTCCTCTTGGCTGTAGATGTCCTTGCTGAGGATTTGTTCCCAAGTGGGGGTGGGGTTTTTGAAGGAGGGAGGCTCGCCGGGGAGCTGCGGGTCTGTGTGCTGCGGGTCGCCTTTGTATTGGGACGGCTGGGGAGAGAGGCTGAGGGGATCGGAGGCGAGGTCGTCGGTCGCATTGCCTGGCGGGATTGCTTCGATGATCCACAGGGCAGAGGCGCCCGACTGGGAATCGACCTTTCCGAGGAGCGGGATACGTAGCGCAGAGCTACCTTCGCCAAGTGCGCGGTATTTGGGAGAAAGTTCGTAACCTAGGACGGGGAGGAGCGCGGCGAGGAAGCGATGTTGCGCTTCGGCGAGGGCTTCGGAACTGGTGGCACGCCCGACACGCTCGACCGTCTTGAAATACTCCCGCGCGAGACTCCGCAGGCGGGCGGGCGGTTCGCGGTGGGACTCGGAGTCGGGGTGCTCCAGAGCAGTGTCCTTCCAGGCCTTGAGCGTATCCTTGAGATCGCCAGCGAGTAGTTCTGCGAAGTAGTGCTCGGTGTAGTACTCGCGGTGGTTGGTGATGCCGTGCATGGGAGCGGGGAAAGTCGAGCTAGTTGGGTTCTGGCAGGAGAGGGATGGCGCAGGAGCCGTCTGCGGGGAAGTGGTCGAGAATCTGTTGGGCGAGCTGAAGCTGGTGATCGGAGGCGCGGGAGAAGTGGATCTCGGTCTGGTATTTGGGCCAGTCGCCTGCGTTTCGAATGAGGTAGACGAGTTCGGCCTCGATGGTCTCGACGTTCTTGGGGCAATAAGCCCCCGGCTTCTCGGGGTCGGGAGCCGGGTCTTCTTCGATCCATACGTGGAGGACGGAGGCCCTTTCCCGACCTTCCTCTTTGAAGGCGTAGCCGGCATAGCCGCTACTATGCTTTTTGGCCATCGCCCTGAAGCCGAGGCGAAGACGGGCGGAGAGCGACTGTCGGGTCATACCGACGTAGTAGGGCCATGTCCCATCGGAGAAGACGTAGAGCTTCGGCTTGTTCGAGGCGAGTGGGCCGGAGAAGTTGGAGATCTCCTTCCAACTGGTAGCGCTCTTTTCCCATTGATAGCGGCCATGTATATCGGAGCCAGAAAAGCGCAGGCCACGGATATGGGGGTTCGAGAACGTCATGAGGCGCTACCTTGGTCAAAGTTCCCGAAGATGGCGAAGATGCGGATCGACGGGGAGTCTTCCGTCTCCATGCTCTCGGTGATCCAATCCTTGTATTCCTTGTAGAGCTCTTGGATCTCACGTTGCTCCTGTTCCTTTTTTTGGATGCGGTACTCGCGGGTGGAGGAGAGACCTTTTTCGATGGATTGGGCAAAGTCCATCTCGAGCTGTTCGCTGCGGGTGTCGAGGAAGCGGCGGAGCTTGGCGAGCTGTCGTTCGAGCTCGGGTTGAGTGTCGGTGCGGAAGGCGTCGCGGGCTTCGGAAAGGTGGATAGCGAGGCAATCGACCGCTTCGGGAAGAAGGGCTGCGACGGAGTCGGTGTCGATGTCCGGCTCGGGGTTGGGGTGGTCTTCGGAGAAGCGGGTGCGGGCGACGACCTCATCGAGGTCGAGTGTGGCCTGGAGCTTCCCATCAACGAACTGAACGCCATACCAGCGCTGGATGAGGGGCTGGCCTTTGCGGTTCGGGATGATCCCAGTGCCGAGAACGATCCGTTCACCCTCGTCTAGATGGCGAAGATGAATGCATGCGGCTTGGTTCCGCCCGAACTTGGCGAGGAGCTTGTCCTGCATCCAGCGGATGGCGGGGTGCTGCTCCCAGAGTAGCTGGACGGTAGGCCAGAGGTCTTTTTTCTCGCGACAGCGGAGGATCTCGCGGTTGACCGCGTCCCTATCACTGGAGAGGCAGAGCTGGCCGGTTTCTTTGTTGAGGATTTCGGGGGGGAAGCGCTTTAGCCGACGCTTGAGGTCTTCGGGCACGCTGAAGACGAGTTGCTCGGCCGCGTCCTCAAACTCAAGCTGAAGCTTCACGTTATGACTCTGAATGGTTGAGAGGCCTGCCTTGACCCAGTGGTAATCGCTTTGGAAGAGGGACGGTGGTGCGTCGGCGGTAGCCTGACTGACAGGAGCCGTGGTGGTCGCCGCCGGGGCAGGTGCGTCGCCCTTCATAAAGCGGTCGAACCAGTCATCGCTGGCGGAGGTCTCGGCGTAGGAGGATTCGAGGGCCGTAACCGGTTCGTCCCCAGACTGGATCGCCTCAGCAACGGTGAGGGCTTCGTCCTCAGCGCTATGGATGCCGGTGAATTCGGTGGGGTCGCCGATGTTGAGTTGGACCTCCTCATCCTTCTCGATAAGGAGTTCGAGAATACGCTGGTCACCTCGGATCTGCTCGTTGGCGCTGAGGTTAAGGAGGTAGTAGATCTCAGGCTGGGTGGTCTGGCCGTAGCGGTCGATCCGGCCGTTCCGCTGCTGGAAGGTGAGAAGAGACCAGGGAATGTCGAAGTGGATCAGGCGGTGCGACTGGTGGTGGAGGTTGATTCCTTCGGACGCGACATCGGAGCCGACCAGAAGGCGCAACGGGCTATCGGTAGCGCCAAAGGCCTCGACGAGCTCTTGCTGTTCGGTATCTCCAAGGCCGCCGTGTAGGACTGAGATCTGTTTGTCCTTAAGCTTGAGCGCTGAGGCAAGGTGGTCGCGGAGGAAGTTCATCGTGTCGATCCGCTCGGTGAAGATCACTAGGCGGTCTCGCTCATCTTTCGGGTTCCATCCGATGCTCTGAGGGGACTTGGGAGAGATGAGGGCGAGGAGCGACTGGAACTTGGCGAAGTGCTCGGGAGTGATGGCTTCCACGGTTTCGTGCAAGCTCTGGAGTTCGGTGATGTCGGCGGCTGCTTCGGGGGCGTCCTTCTTCTCAAGGCGGCGAATTCGCTCGCGGATGGTCGAGGCGCAGGCGGCTGGGCTGGAGAATAGGGCTTTCTCAAGGAGGGTGCGGAAAAGGATTTTCCCGCTGGTCTTTCCCTGATCCATGGAGACGAACTTCAGTGACGCGAGATGGTCGAAGGCGGCCTCCTCTTTCCCCGAAGCCTGAGAGGTCGGCTTGTGAACGACCCGTTCGGGGAAGTTGGCGGGGAGCTGATCCTTGATGTCCTTTTTAAAGCGCCGGATGAAGAGGCCATCGATGTCATCGGGCCCGTAGTCCTTGGGGTCCTTGATCGCTGTAGGGTTCAGCATGTTCATGAGGCTGGCGAAGGACTCGCGTTTGCCATCATGGGGAGTGGCGGACAAGAGGATGAGGGAGTCTGATCTTTCGGAGAGGAGTTTGGCCGCACGAGAGCGAAGGGAGTTCGTCCATCGGCTGGCCCCGCGCTCCGCGACGTTGTGGGCCTCGTCGATGACGATAATATCCCATTTTGCACCTTCGAGGTGGGTGCGGTACTCCCCGTCCTGCTTGAGTGTATCGATCGAGATGATCGACTTGTCGTAGTAGTGGAAGGGATTGTGGTTGGTCGGGATACGGCGCCGGACGCGCTGGAGCCCAGCGCTGTCTAGTCTGGTGAGAGGCAGAGAGAAGCGAGACCACAGCTCCTTTTGGAACTGAGTCAGCATGGCCTTGACCGTCACTACGAGGATCCGCCTTCCTTTCCCTCGCTTGATCAACTCAGAGAGCAGGATGCCACACTCGATAGTCTTGCCGAGACCGACGGTGTCAGCGATCAGGATACGCTGCCGCGGCTGAGAGAGCGCGAGAACGGCAGGGTCGAGCTGGAATGGCAGAGGGTCGATCGCAGCTCGGTGCCCGATGTGGACGTCGTTAGTGCTTGGCGTCGTCGCCCGAATATGTGCCTCCAGCATGAGGCGGGATTCACGGAAGAACGGGCTGCCATCGCCAACGATCTTGGTGGTCTTTGGGTCGATGATCTCGATCTCCCCCGACTCTTCCTCTATATCCCTTATGAATCGAGCCTCTTTCCCTTCGACGAGTGGAGACAGACCCACGACTCCGAAGACCTGCCCATCCGTCGATGTCCGGTCGATGCTCCTCACCAACCACTCTTCATCGCGGATTGAGACGCGGGTTCCGGGGGCAATATGAGCAGGCTTCATGTTGGGGCAGACAGCAGATTTTAATTACAAGAACACGAGCTGTTAGTCGAGAGCTTAGATAAAAGGAAGGAAGAAAATTGTAGAGAAGCAATGGCGGAGTCATCCGGTGCCACTAGCGCGCCGATGGCGTTGGCAATAGCCATACAGGTAGAACCTCTGTCGGGAGACGGCGGCCGGTGTCTGAGGCTTGCCGAATTGGTTTCCCATCGATCCAACCAGACGTCGGCAGGCTGATTTGGTAGGCTGGGGGCGTGTCTTGGGTTGCTTTTTCGGGCAAGGTGTTCAGCCTCGATCACAACCACCACACCGATCGCAGACAGCCAATCAGATCAGCACGTTTCGGCTAGGATCGGAAGCCACTTCGAACAGGGTTGTGATGAGGAAGATTCAGCCTCAATGGTCTCTTGCTTCACTTCCCATGCGATCTCATTTGCGAGTTCTTCGCGCTCGCCGTGAAGGTTTCTGGAGGCATCCTGGAGGATGGTCCAGAGGTCCAGTTGGTCAGTGGGTTGCTCGTCTCGTGACAGTGTCCATCCGTGGCAGAAGCTGACCCTTCCGTAGCTCCCCTGATTCCTTAGCTGGGGGCCGAAGACGCCGACGTCGTCCTTTAGGTGGGCGAACCATCGGGTGTGATGCTCGCTGATGAAGCCGATCTTAAGGGCGTTGTCTCCATTTGGATGGCATCTTTCGGAGCCGCTGCAGGAGAACGCAGTCTGAAGCCCTAGAATGGGAAGGGTCTTGATGAAGAGGGCAATGCCTGCGTCGAGGCGCTCCACCGGTGCCTTGATCCCAAAACGACAGCGCTTGAAGGCCGCGAAGTCTCGATCTATCTGGCCATCCATGTAGTCGAACGGCCCGGTCATATGGTTCCCTGTGGGGAGAAGGAACACCTTCTTCAGAATGGCGTGATCAAAGTCTTGGGAAATCTCAAATTCCCCATCCCTATGTGCCGTCAAGGATAGCCTACATTTCCACAACCTCGCCGAGTCCCCATTTTGGTAGCTGTCGACCTTGAGGAGTAGCTTGCCATGTTCGCGCGCGACCAAAAACCCCCTCCAAAGCAGCACCTCCAGTGCAAGTTCGACTGGATTGTCGTGGGATGTCTGAAGGCTGGCGAAGTGGTCTTGGTTAAAGTCGTTCACAGATAGATGTTAGTTTGCCTCGTCTTGCAGATCGACTTGAAAGACAGCTCCAGGTCCGAAGGCGCCCCAATTTGGCATCTGTCCGATCTCGTTGAGCCTTGGATTGGCAGTGGTTCTCAGGGCATTGTTGATTCTCGGGAATGTTGGCGGTGGCAGCGGGTCCGTTTCATCACTGCGGCAATCGCCACCCAAGAGATAGCGGGTTCCAAATTTTTGGAAGAGGTGGGGAATCCAAGATGGTGAAATCCGGCTACCGCCGAATCCAGATCCGTATTTCTTTACGACGACAAAGGGAACCGGTACCTCCTCGGCTAAAAGAACGCGCTCTGCAAAAGCCGTATTTTCGACAACACCAAAAAGAAGGTGAGCTGGATAGGAACCAAGAAGTGCACTCTCCACCGTGAGTTTGAAAAAGAACCAGCGATTGTCGTGCTCCGGATGGGCTTCGAAGTCAACGAGCCTAGTATCAACAGGTAGCCGAAGTGATGCGAGTTCTTCCCGCGCCTCAATACGGATTTTGGTAATCCCATCTTGATGGAGTGTATCCGGGTTGTTGAAAGGGGTTCCAGATCCGTCGCTACTAGGAAGGAAATCCGTGTGGATATACAGCTCGGGGCGTGCTGCGGCTGGGAGGTTAAGAGTGCCGTAGTGATCTGGCGTTTGCGTGACCTCGCCCGAAGGGGCGAACAGCAGATCCCTGTAATCCGTGCCGCAGGACGGATACCAAAGGATTCGAGGAGTCCGACCCTTGAAGTTTTCAAGCCAGGTTTTGAACGGCCCGTCGGGCGTGCCGCCAAGGCGATGGAAGAACCCAGGGGAACTTGGGGAATTACGGGAAGGAGCATCGCTCATGGAATAGCAGGATGATTGAAGACAAGGGTGGAGCTTGTAGGATCAGTTGTCGAGCTAACAGGCTACCAATGGCGGGCAGGGAGGCGTACCGGTCTAGGTGCCTCTGTCTAGAGCCTCGCCGCAAAACGAGTTCATCCAAACCGTTGATCCGCAGAACAGATCCAGACGAAAAAGGGCCCTTAAATGGGGTCGCTGAGCGTAGATCCCTTCGTAGACTGATCCCTATGTGGACCGAGCCGCATCTAAGAACCTCTCCAACAAGATATAGGTTCGGGTCCTTGGGAGCCTCCCATACTCCCACGCTTCGTAGGTGCGCTGACGGATTGTTTGGCCGACCACTTGGGTAATCAGCTCGGCGGCCTCTTTTTGACTCAACTCCTCCCGGCACCGCCAACTTCGCAATGCGCGGGACATCCCGGGTAGGTCCCGATTCTCGAACGATTTATTGGGACGCCCTCTTTTAATTCCAGTTTTTGAATCAGCCATGCCTCTCGATTTGATTTGTGCTTGAGCTAGCCGAGCTCGGCGGAAAAGAGCAGGCAAGGCTGCGCTGAAATCTTGCTCGAACGCCTCTGCTCTGATTCTTTATCCGTGGCCACAGCGTAGCTCTTGGTGAACTATATATAGTTCATGCCATAGCGGCTGGCAAGGATTCCCTTTGAGGGTGGCAGATATCCATGAGCAGCAAGTGCGGCGCATCGTCGCAGTCCTTGTGGATGCGCGTACGCAAGCTGGGCATTCCCAGCGGGAACTTGCGAGGAGATGTGGGCTCAGCCGAACGGGCCTCAGTTCGATCGAGAGCGGGCTCGCCCAGCCCACAGTTTTGTCTCTACTCAAGATTGCCGACGCGCTTGAAGTCGAGCTGTCTGAGGTGATCGCGGCTGGTCTTCGCGACATCTAGGCGAAGCCCCGTCTTCCTATTTGGGACAATTTTTGCCCAATTCGACGCACACGGACGACACAAACACGACACGAGCGGGACACATTCGCGACACAAACCACGCATCAAAAGGTTTACAGGGAACCTACTTGTGGCGTGGCCCAATCATAAGGACGAAGTCCTTAGGGGTTTGCCTCTTCAGAAAAACCACCTCGTCTGAATTGGTTCCGAAAGAGCTTTGCTCTGAAGATCTAATTCGGATCAATGTCCTACATTTGAGCGGAATATTCTTGCGGTAGCGTTGCGATGCGCGAGTGTATGGTCGGTAATGTGATAGCAAGACGATGTAGCGGTGCTTCGTCTGCAGGCCTTCCACTCGTGGAATTCCAGCCCGTCCCCCTAGGGGTTCGGCAAACTTGTTATCGAAAAAATGAACTTCATCGCTGCATGGCCCAGGTGGATGCGACCGGACGTTGTCGCCCAGTATGCGGGCGAGGCCGATCTCGGACTCAAGATCCTCCAAGAACGAGGACTCCGACCCGTGGTTGAGCGCCGCCGATTCGTTGTCTACGATCGGGAAGATGTAGATCGCCTCATGGATGAGATCGCGCTGGAGTTTGACGGAAAGGACGGCGCACGATGACTCCAGAACAACTAAGCGACATGTGGAATCGAGTGTTCGAAGAACGCAGACCTCCACTTTCCTCGTCCCCCCTCTTTCAGGTGCTACCAGTGTTGCACAGGAAGCGAAAAGCAAAGTGGTCTTTATTAAAGATCTCTTGCCACCTCGCATCCGAATACAATTTGCATTACACCCGCCAGCGCATCGGCCGCTTCTGCAAGAATTACCAGATTGGCAAGGGTATTGGAGTTCGACCAAACGGCCCGCTTGGAGTCTTCCTATTCGGAGATAGCGCCATGCCCGGCTCCCCAGGAATGGTAGAGGAGCCCGCAGAGGAAACGATGATGTTCATTGAGGCGGCTCAAACCGAAACCAAGCGCAAGCACTGCGGACGAGCGCTGTAGTTGCTCGGCTCGTTCTCTGCGTCAACCGCTGTCCTCGTCGCTCCGCTCCTCCGGGAGCGGCATGACTACGGTCACAGCGCCGAGCAAACGGGAACTTATGACTTCTTCCAAGAAGCAGGTATGCCCCTCCTTCTCGATATCTGCGATCATGTAGCCCCCTCGATCTTTGATCGAAACAGAACATCCCCACCTCCGCCAGGCAGCCGAGCGGAAGTCAATCCGATCCCGCAGGAGCCTGCGACGAGGACAGCTGTTGACGGAGTGAGAATGGCTGGCAAGCGAATTGCAGATTCATCTAGAAACTACTGCAAACACACCGGAAAGTGGCGATATTCTTAGACCAAATGTAGATAGTAGCATGGGAGGCATGAGACTCGGTAAGCATGCTGGGAAGCTAGGCCTCGAGTCCGGTTTCGAAGATTAGCTAATTTGTTTGTCATTCCCTTCGCGTATACCTAACATTTGTAAGGAGATCAAATCTATGCCAGACCAAATGTATGCGAAAGGCCCCGTATCCTACCTCTACTCGGAGACGACAAAGAACGGAAAAGTCGTGCGAAAAAGGTGAAGCAGTTGCTCTGGGGGGATTGGATCAGAGTGTTAACCTACGATCACAGCCGCGGCTACTCCAAGGTAAGATTTGGCAAGAAGACTTATGTAATGCGCAAAACGGAGCTTTCCAAAGAGCGCGTGCTGGAGATTATATTTCTAGATGTTGGGCAAGGTGACGGCTGTATCCTCACCGAACCAGGTAGTCATGATGACCCGAGAATCATGATCATCGACGCTGGCGTCGGGACGAATATGCACGGGTTTCTGAAATGGAGATTTAGGGACTTTCCAGAATCCGGAAACATCCATGCGGCAATCATCACCCATCCAGATAAAGATCACTACAACGGCTTCTCGTCCGTTTTTAGAAACGCCCAGTTAAAGATCGAGCAGGTTTACCACAGCGGGCTAATCGAGCGGAAGGCTAACAATCGTCTTGGCTACGTAACCTTGGATGGATTTTTAACAGAGGTTTATGGCGAACACAAAGCTGTCAAAAAGTTGGTTAGCAACGAACGAAACCGAGGCAGAACACTCTTCCCCAATCTTGTTCACAGGGCGATCAAGGCATCTCACATCGGAGATTTCAAAGCTCTCACCACAGCCCACGGAACCATGGAAGATGGCAAAACTTGGATGCCGGAATTTGCCCCTCAGACCCCTCTCCATTGACGATCGAGATACTCGGGCCCGTCGTCGAATCGGACGCGGCGGGAAACCAACGCCTTCGCGCTTTCGGCGAGAAGCCGACGTCAACCTCGATGGACAACGGGAAGACGAAAAATGGACATTCGATTCTACTTCGGTTGGACTACAATGGTTTTAAAGTCCTATTTGGAGGCGATCTCAATCGGTCGTCGGAAACCTTTCTCATGCTCCACTACGGCAACCGCGGGGCGGTTCCCCCACCGTTGGCGGGAAGGCATCCCCTATTGAAGAAGGTAGACAATGTTGCGACGATCAAGGCGGCGGCGAAACGCTTCTCTGTAGATCTCATGAAGTCCTGCCATCACGGGTCGTCAGACGTGACCGAGGAATTTCTTGATGCAACCTCGGCCTCCTCCTTTGTCATCTCCTCAGGTGACAACGAGAGCCATGTTCATCCTCGTCCCGATTTACTTGGCCTCCTTGGGAAGTATGGAAGAGGCAAAAGGCCTCTTCTGCTGTCCACCGAACTTGCGCGTTCAACCAGGGAACGAGAAGACCAGAGTCTAGGCAGGAAGTTGGATCGACTAGACAGTCAGATCGAAAGTGAGCTGTTGAAGAGGGACAAGGGTGATCGAGATAAGCTGAAGAAGTTGCGAGCGGAGCGGCGGGATATCCGTGACGATCTTCTGAAGCGAAACGTCGGAGTGTACGGTGCGATCAATCTCCGTACCGATGGCAAACGTGCAGTTATTGCCTTCCGCAAAGAGTCAGGAAGCCCAACCAGCCGTTGGTTTTACTATGAACTGGTCAAGGGAGATGACGGAGAGTTCAAACCCATTCCGGGAGCGGGGCACTAGAGAACTCCCCTCTTCAACGGTAAACTTCTCGATGCCCAGCTTTGCCGCTCCTTCAACGGTTGCCCCGCCTGCAAAAGGCTGGCTTAAGCGTGCGGAGACTCCGCACATACAGAGGGCACCAAGATTGACCTACCGGCCTGTGAAAACTCCCAAGGTCGGAGAATCGGTGGAGGACTGTCCCAGTGGACTTTTGCCTGTCATTTTCTGCTCCCCGCATCGTAAATGACTGCAAGGCAACGGGCCCTATTTCCCGTCCAACGCCCCTGAGGTTGGTTTTTTGACAAATTCCGACGTTGGCTCTTCACAGCTTCGCTGTTTCTGGAACCAACGCCGGGCCAGACTATATGGGGAACGGCATCGTGTGTGACCAGTTGGGCGATTTCTCCATCAGCTCATCCTCTCTGATCGGCCAACGCAAGAAGACGACCTTTCTTGGAGTCCTGGCGACCTTGAGATTCGCGGGACGAGAACCATGATCGCTTGGGGCCTGTCAAATATGCTAGGCTCCGATGAGGGCTGTTGGAGCTTCCTCGAACCCTTCTTCGACATCCTAGCCCAGGATCCTTCGCCCTACGTGCAAGCGGCACTGGTGTTTGCCATTCATCCGATGACCCATATTGATGGCTTGGAAACAAGAGCCCGTGCGACATTCTCTCGGTTTGTCTCCGATCGCCCAGGAATCGCAGCAGTCCCAGGATCCGAAAGTCTCCTCTTCTGCCAAGCAAACTCTGATCCTGAATGGGCTCTCGAGTTCGTTAGACCTATGTGTGATTCCGACCGCGAGGAGAGCCAGAACGCTGCGGGCCGACTAAGTGCCATCTGGCATCTGCAGGGAATCGATTCCGCCACGGCACTCATTTCCAATTACTCGAATTTGGAGCACTTCCGGTCGGGGGTTGCTCACGTGTTCGCAGCCAACTTCGAGGATAGAGAGCTACGAGAGGCCTGTCGGACTGGGCTGGAGGAGTGCGAAGAACCCGATCTCGAAGTCCTCATCCATCATCTCCCAACCAGTCACTGGCGCGATGCAGAGGACTTGTTCATTGAGCACCTCGAGCGTCGTTCGGAGGCTCCTTGGTTCATGATAGCCCACCAACTGGAAGACGAAGAATCGCTCCCAATTCGGCTTGTTCTCCGCCTCGGTCGGCACTTCCTCGACTTCCACGAGCAAGGCGGAACAGCATTTCACCACGCGAACGACATGGAAGCGTTGCTTCTCCGACTCTACCAGCAAGATCAGGAAGCGAGGGGGCAGGTTCTCGACCTGTTCGACGAATTCGGCATGAAGAGCATGCTCAAGACCGTTGGAGAAAGCGAAAGGCTTTGAGGAAAACCTGAGTCGCCGTGCGACCTTGATAGCTTTTTGCTACCATTTTCTGCTACCCGACCTCTGATTCGAGTCGCCAAAATTCATCGTAACTTACTAATTCTAAAGAAGTAGGCCCGGAGAGAATCGAACTCTCGACCAAGGGATTATGAGTCCCCTGCTCTAACCGCTGAGCTACAGGCCCGAAAAATCACCCGAAGTGGATGCATCCAACACTATGGCACAGACGCCACGGATTGCCAACTCGACAGCCGGGCCGAATGATAAATCCGACAAATCCCTAAATTCAAAATTTTCTAACCCACTTCTGTATTTCGACTTTGAGAGATCAGAAACCCGTCATTCCGCCTCTCCCATCCCGTTTCACGCCGCCGTCCGATCCCCAATTGAAACCCGCAAGCAACTGGCCTCGCGATGCGCGAAATCAGGCGAGTATCACCAGATCAACCTGTGCTCGGGAACATCGGCCCAGGCATCCAGCTCGGAACCACCCCCCCCCAGACCATGCGCACTTTGCAATTTCACCACTCACGGTCCGATTCCATTGCCGCCTAGGCTTTACTTTCCTGTATCGACTTGTTAAACGAAAAGAGCCCACCGGGAAGGTGGGCTCTGCGGACCGCTAGAGCGGCCTGTTCGAATTGTTCTGAGCGAATGCTCTACGCCATCAGCTCGTCGGAGATGTTACCGCCCTTTTTGGCGATCTCGCGGAGGACCTGCTTGTGAAGCCACATGTTCATCTCTGCAGAACCCTTGTCGTCGATATCCTGCTGCGAGTAACCCATGTCGATAGCCAATTCCTTGCGCGAGGCATAGCTGCTGTCCATGCCGACAAGCTTCATCAGATCGACGATTGAACGCTTCCACTCGAGGTCTTCGGGGTGAGCCTTCTCCTGAGCGTCGAGGCTAGCGGTGACGTCGAGTGAGTTCGCGACCGGCTCCGCTGAAATCGAGACCGGTACGGCCTCGGCAGTCTTTCCGGCTTGGGCTGCTGCACGAGCGGCTGCTTCCTCAGCTTTAGCCAGCGCGACGACGGCGGCGGCTTGGGCGTCTTCGGCGGCCTTTTGAGCGGCTACGGCTTCGTCAGCTACTGCAGCGGCGGCTTCCTGCTTGGCCAGTGCTGCAGCGGCATCGCGAGTTTCTTTCTCGGCTCTGGCTGTGGCAAGTTGTGCCTCCAATTCGGCCTGAATCTCTGCGTCGCTTTTCTTCTCGTCCCCAACAGGGCCGAGAACCTTGTCCATAAGTTTGGAAAATAGTCCCATGCAGAGAAACTACCCTCTTCGTCGCGCCTGACAAGTCCTTCTCGTTTAGCCTGCGCTAATCATGAGTAGTCCTACTGCGCGGACTCGCAGGGCGCGTAGCTACTGCGTTGCAGGTCGATTTTTTTACATCGACGTATGCCTATAGACCTTCAGCGCAAAACCGTCCCGCGCCATGTCTTAATCCCAACACGGCCTGCGCGCCCTCGCTATGATCTTCATGAAGAGAACAGGCTAGGAACCTCTGGCTACTTGGTTAGGGAGAGAAGCGGTCGTCGAAAGGCGCCGAACCAAATTCTGGCGGATTCAGCTGCCAAGCCCGGCTTCGCGCCACGTATTCCAGGATCGACTATTCTTGCCACGACCCTGAAGAGGTCGAGGACGACTGCGAGATAGAGCCAGCCCTCACGGGAGGCAATGTGGGTGATGAGGAGAGAAGGTGGGTGGCCGCTGACCTACTTCCCCGCCCTGCCGATATGTTCGTCAATCTGCTCGCGGGACACTTGGAAGCGTGCGGCGCATCGCGGGCAGGCGATGACTAGGTGGACGTCTTCATCGAAGAGTCCGTCGAGGGCTTCCTTGTCATACGGACTGAACAGGTCGAGGATGCGTTTGAGTTCGCATCCGCAATCGAAGAGGTAGAATCGGCGTTCGAGAAGACTAAGGGTTTCGGTCTTGTCGATCAGCACCAAGTCTTCGTCTTCGAGTTCGTTCAGCCACTCTATGTCGCAGTCGGGCTGCGCGGTAACCATGGCGAATTCTTCTTCACCGAGCTGAAAGTAACGGGCTGGTCGTTGTTCGCTCTGTTTGTAGTAGGCTTCGGCTCCGCGGAAGATGTCGCCTTCGCTGAAGTCGATGGTGCTCTGGCGCAGGTCGGTCTGAGACGAAGTGATCTGGGAGGAGAGGAGGTTGACGTCGTCGCGTTTTCCTTCCGGTTCGAACAGACGACCGACGATGTTTTGGGTCCGGCTGTTGCCCGCGACGAACAGGTTCACCAAGGGCTCTCGTATACTGATTGTCCAAGCCGTGCTCTCGTCTTGCGGGCGGGAAGCCAGGTGCAGGGTTAAAGCGGCGAGGGCATCTTTGAGGACCGAATCGCTCTGGTCGTCGTGTTGGATGCTGTGCTGCATCAAGTGCAGGTAGTAGTCGATGTAGAGCTGCGGGAATTCCGCCCGGGCGAGCAGGGCGTTGCGTTCGCGCACGAAGTAGGTCCGGACCTCGACGGGGACTTTCGGGTCCTCACCGGGTTGGTTCTTCTTTTCTTCGGGTTGCTCTTGCTGGTCGTCGTTCTCGGCCATCGAGTGAGGAGCGTAGCGAGGGATGGTAGGGCCGCCACCGAATGTTGTGGGCGGATGTGGGGAGTGCAGATCTCGGTTCTGGATGACAAGGCCTGCGGGCTGATCCGCTACAGCACTACGGTTGCGATGCCTAGGACTAGGAGGAAGCCGCACATGTCGGTGCAGGTGGTAAGGATCGGGCTGGAGGCGAGGGCAGGATCGGCTCCGAAGCGTCGCAGTATGAGGGGGATGACACCGCCGAGGAGGACGGCGACGAGCGTGTTGATGGCGAGGGCGAAGGTGATAACGAGGGCGAGAGCGATATCGCGTTTCCATGCATAGGCGACGAGACCGAGGACGATGCCGAGACTGATACCGTTGATCACTCCGACGAGTGCCTCCTTAGCGAGAACCCGAAGGTAGTCACCTTGGCGAAGGATACCGAGGGTTAGTTCGCGGACACTGACGGCGACGGCTTGGTTACCAGAACAGCCGCTCATGTCAGAGACGATGGGCAGGAAGACGGCGAGGGCGATGGCTCCCTCGAGAGTGTCCTGAAACAGGGCGATGATCGAGGCGGAGATTAGGTTAAGCGCGATGTTGGGTAACAACCAAGCGCCGCGGCGCCTGGCTCGCTCGAGGACCGGCATGCTCCGGAGTTCTTCGCCACCGACGATACCACTAGCCTTCAGGTAGTCGCCCGAAGCGTTCTCGACGATGGCCTTTTGCACCGCAGAGCGCGTGACCACACCGACGAGCTGGCCCTCTTCGGTGGTGACGGGAAGGCCGAGGAATTTCCGCTCTTCGAATTTCTCGCCGAGTTCCTCGAGGGACATCGTGTCGATGACCGATGCCGGCGCGGGAATCATGACGGTGCTGACCCGTTGACGGCGAGATGCCATGACTAGGCTCCGAAGCGGGATGACGCCGGTGAGGCGGCCCTTGGAATCGACGGCGTAGATGTATTGGACTTCCCTCTCGCTGTAGGTACTGCCGCGCTCCGATAGTAGATCGAGGACGGTGCCGACAGTGCGGTTGTCGGACACCGAGAGGCTGTGCTCTTCCATCAGCGCGCCGGCGCAGTCGTCTGGGTAGTTGGCCTGCAGATGAATGCGACCGTCGGAGTCATCGACTCGCTCCAAGACCTCGTCGCTTCCTTCTTCGAGGTTCCGAATTAGGTCACCACCCTCGGGGGAGGGGAGTACAGCGACGATGTCGGCGGCGACATCGGTGGGCAGCCGTTCTAGGAGATCGGTGGCCTGCGCTTCAGCGAGATGCTGGAAGATTTCAGCACTGCGGACGGCTCCGAGTTCGGTGACGAGCTCGGCTTGAACATCGAGATCGACGGTTCCGAACAGGCGTCGGAGGTCGCGTGGGGGCAGGTCTATGACTTCGTCAGCAAGCCCAGAACTTATGCCCTCGGAAAGGGCGGCGATGGTGGTGGCTACGGTGCTGGGGCCTTCGTTGTTTTGCTCCGCTTCCTTCTCTGGCATTGCTTGGAATGAGTAGTCGAGGATGGGTGATTTCGCAACCCGGGTACGGCTATCAGGTCCGAAGAAGTGGCTGGAGGTCAGGCCGCGAACCCACGAGTTCCCCCGTCGGCGTGATCCAAGGCTCCGCCGAGTAGGAAGCACTCCAATTAGGCGCTCTGCTAGAGGGCCTTCAGGTAGGCGACGAGTTGGTCGAGTTGTTGGTCGTTGATGGCGCCTTGGTAGGGAGTCATGACTGGTTGGTAGCCGTGAAGAATTTTGGCATGCGGTTGGAGGATCGATTCCTTTAGGTAGGCTTCATCGGCGATGACTTCGGTGCCGTCGGCGAGCTTCTGGGGGGTGCCGAAGACGCCTTCGAGTCGGGGCGCGAGGGTGGGGGCTTGAGCGACGTGGCAGGTGGCGCAGGCGAGGCTGGTGAACAGGGACCGCCCCGCCTTGGCTTCGGCGCTGAGCTCTGCGCTAGCTTTTACGGGCGGGCGGGTGAGCAGACCGACGATGACGGCCATGGCGAAGAACGTTCCGATGGCAGCGGGAAGCCAGTTCTTGAACCGACCACGGATGTTCATGAAGTGGCGGATGGTGGCTAGGCCGATGATCATGGCGGCGAGGACGGCCCAGCTATGTTCGCTTCCGTAGGTCTTCGGGTAGTGGAAGCTGATCATTAGGAAGATGACCGGGAAGGTCATGTAGTTGTTGTGGGTCGAGCGGAGTTTGGCGTGCTTGCTTAGTTCAATGTCGTGCTCCTTGCCGGCTTCGAGAGCCTTCATGACGACCCTCTGGTTGGGGATGATGTGGAAGAAGACGTTGCCTGCCATCAGGGTTCCCAAGATCGCACCGACGTGCAGGTAGGCCGCGCGTCCGTTGAACAAGTCGCACAAGGCGATGGCGGCGAGGATGAGGACGCCGAAGCTGATGGCGCTTCCGGCGAGGCTGTTGTGGCGGAACCATTTGGTGCGCCACATGAGGTCGTAGACCATCCAGCCACCGGTGATCATGCCGAGGCTGTAGAGGACCGCCGCGCCGCCGGAGATGCCGCTCGATCCGGGCAAGGAGACTCCGCCATTGAGGTAGTGGATGGTGGCGAGTAGGAAGAAGCCGGTCAGCCAAGTCGAGTAGGCCTCCCACTTGAACCAGTGGAGGTTCTTGGGGATTTGATCGGGAGAGAGCAGTCGTTTTTCGGCGTGGAAGATGCCACCGCCGTGGATCATCCAGAGTCGGCCTTCGACTTCGTCTTCCTCGCCGGCCTCGGGCTTTTCCAAGTGGAAGTCGAGCCACATGAAAAAGATCGAGCTACCCACCCACATGATGGCGGCCAGCACGTGGGCGAAGCGGAAGACAAGGTTGAGCCAGTCGGTGATCTCGGCGGCCATTCGCTATTCTGCCCCTAGTTCGGGGAGTGCGCCAGCAGGATGCTGAGGCTTGCTGATTGGTGGGCTATTGGTTGAGCAACTCTTCAACCCTAGGCGTCAAAAATTCTGCCATCCGAAGATGCCCGTCGATCGTCCAGTGCAAATCGTGGGAGAAGTAGAGCTCGGAGACATCGATGGTTGGGTCTCTGAAGGTATCAAATGCATCCAAGAGGGGGAGTTCTAGCTCTTTGGCGATTTTTGTAATCTCTTCTCGGCTTCGATCATCTATGGTGGCTTCGCTAGGAACGAACCTAAGTTTGCCAGGGTGCCAAGTGTCGTCGTTTCCGACTTGATGCCCCCACGGATAGGTGACGATGACTAGCTTAGCATTGCGTTTTCTCGCTTCGCCACGAATTCCACGAATGCTGTCCCGAACACCTTCCCAGGCACTGCCTTCAGTTGTGTGACTTCCGCCGGCGATATCGATAGTGGACTCTCGGTCGATGGTATGTGCGAGAAGCGCAAAGCTTGGTGTCTCGACAATATCGCTAACACTCAATGCCCCGTTCTTTTTAAGTCGAGAGCTCTTGATCCAAAGGATGAGGCGAGTAGTAAAGTAGTGGCGCTGGAAAATATGATCTCGAATCTTGTTTGTCAGTCCGCTGGTATCGGCAACTCCGGGAACTGCCTGCACGGATCCATCAGGGCCGAAGGTTGCGATATTACGGTAACTCTCCTCTTGCCGCAGGTCGCTCATATCGAAGAAATACAAGATCAGATCAACTTCCAGACCCGCGAGATGTTGTTGTAGAAGAAGATGGCTGAGGACAGGTGAGTGGCTATTTACCCCTCCGTTTAGCACTTCAACATCATGTCCTCTTTCGGTGAGCTTGTTTTCTAATAGGCGAGCCGGAGTCTGATCGTCTTCTACGCCTTTCCCTAAGGCAAATGAGTCGCCTAGAATAAGGATTCGGCGGGTTTCTCCTCCTGGGTGGGAAAACTCAAAATTGTCTCCTCGCAGGCCGTGCCGGTTGATCTCCTGAAAGTGATCGATATCTGGCGGGACGTAGGCATGGCCAGTTGAATTCGGGCGAGGAAGATGATGGAGAATTGGATGCGGTTCCGTCTCTGCATTAATGCCTTTGAGGATAAAAAATCCGCCTAGGAGATCTCCGACTAGATAGGAGAATCCAGTAACGAATATCGCGAGCCATAGCTTTGCTACCATAGCGCGGCGATTGGATTGGACCAGAAAGTATGTTGCTAAGATCAGGCCTAGGACAAGCAGAAGCATGACTACGCAGACAAACCCTGTATTGTTGAGTGAGCCCATCTAGACTAATATCACGATTCCTCAGGAGTTCTAGGATGACGTTATCACTTAATGCCACCCAGTCATTTCTGGCAAGCCGCGCAGAAGAAGGTCGAGCGGTTCGACTGGACGATGCGCTGGACTTCCTTCTGGCAACTTCGGCAGGGTTTGCCTTCGCGGTCGTAGACGCGGAGCTTTTGTTTGAAGTAGCCAGCTTCACCGTCGGCGCCGAGAAAGTCACGCAGGGTGGTGCCGCCCATTTCGATGGCTTCGGAGAGGACTTGTTTGATGGTGGCAACGAGGAGGGCGCACTGCTTTCGGGTGATGCTTCCGGCGGCCTTCTTCGGGGAGATGCCGGCGAGGAATAGCGCTTCGCAGGCGTAGATGTTGCCGACGCCGACGACCTCTTTCGAGTTCATGATCAGCTGCTTGATGGCGACCTTGCGCTTGCGGGTGCGCGACCAGAGGTGGGCTTCGTCAAAGGCATCGTCGAGTGGCTCAGGCCCTAGGTCTTTGAGGAGAGGGTGGGTGTTTTCGGGGACTTCTCTGGGAGGACTGAAAAGCCAGCAGCCAAAGCGGCGCGGGTCGTGAAAGCGAAGTTCTTTGCCCGAGCCAAAGGTGAGGCCGACGTGGTCGTGCTTGCGCCATTCCTCGTCTTGGTCGGTGCCGGGGCCGACGATGCGAAGGCTTCCGGACATGCCGAGGTGGACCAACATGGTGCCGCCTTGGTCGAGTTCGAGCAGGAGGTATTTTCCACGCCGCCGGGCGGCGATGATGGTCTGGCCGACGAGCGGGGTGCCGATGTCTGCGGGGATGGGCCAGCGGAGCGATCGATTGCGAACATCGACCTCGGTGATCTTTTCCCAGACGACCCAGGGTTCGACGCCGCGTAGGGTGGTTTCGACTTCGGGAAGTTCAGGCATAATGGGGAAAGTAGAGGCCTAATCTAGTTGCGGACGACTCGTGGTAAAAGCCCACAAATAGAGTCGCTAGCCGTGTCAGGGTAGCTTTGGATACTAAAGTTCCCAGAGCTTGCCGATGGGGACTCCGAGAAACCGATCGTCTCCCGTGGGTAGGATACTATCTCCCGTATGAATGACGATACCGGATTGGAAGTCATCGCCAGCTTGATCGGCTAGTCTGCGGAGGCCGTTGAAGTCGGAAGAGTTGACCGAGCGGGCGGTCTTGACTTCCACGCCCCAGACTTTATTGCCCCTGCCGATCACGCAATCGACTTCAACCTGATCGCGGTCGCGGTAGTGATGGAACTGGAGGGTCGGGTCAGTCCAACCCGATTGGGCGATGAGCTGCTGGACGACGAACGATTCGAGATGGCCGAAGTCAGGGCGGCGGCTGTTCCAATCGTCTGCCCGCAGATCCATCAGTGTGCCTGCGAGCCCTGTGTCGAAAAGATGAGGCTTGGGGCTTTTTACTAAGCGTTTCCCTCGGTTGCGATGCCAGGCGGGGAGAATGCTGACTAGGAAGAGGCGTTCCAGCACTTCGATGTAATGATTCACGGTCTCACGATCCATGTCGAGGTCACGGCTGAGTGAGATACGGTTCAAGAGTGATCCGGACTGAAGCGCGAGTTGGGTGATTAGAGTGTGAAGCTGGGTGCTGTCCCTGATGTTGGAAATCTCCGCAGCGTCCCGTTCGAAGAGGGTCTTGAGGTAGTTGCAGTGCCAAGTGTTACGGCGCTGGGGTGATCGACCGAGGACTTCGGGGTAACCACCAGCGAGAAGGCGGTGGGGGAGATCGAGCGGATCTCCTTGGTAGGCCTCTCGGATCTCGGGGGCTAGCTCGCCTGCTAGGAAGGTTTCGAGGAAACGTCCTGGATTCTCCTCTTTCTCGGACTCCGTGAGAGGGTGCAGTCTTAGGATCTCCATCCTACCGGCGAGAGACTCGCTGGCGCGGGGCAGGAGAAGGAGGTTGGCGGAGCCAGTGAGGAGAAAGCGGCCTGGTCTGCGATCTGCGTCGACAGACACCTTGATCGCGCGGAGGATTTTTAGTTCATCGGATCACTGTCACCCCCGCGACCGTCGTATCGGTCTTGCATCAGTTCATCGAGTTCAGTCGCTGGGATTCCAGAGACTTCTTCCGCGAGCGGCGAAGAACCCGTTTGCCGAGCTTCAAGAAATTCGCGGAATTGATCCATGAGCTCCTGAATTTCGGAGGCTTGGTCTTCGGTTTCCAAATCCACGATCCCAGTGTCCTTAGCCTTCCGGAACACCGGTAGGTAGCGGCCGCACATTTGAAGAATGCAGCCCAACGCTCTGTGTAGCTGGGAGGCAGTGAACTCACTGTCCTCGATCGGGAGGTGAATCGATGCTCGGATTTCGCCATCACTGGGATCATATTCCCATCGCATCATTTTGACCTTCCAAGTGCTTTCAGCCATCGCCTGAAGAACTGCCGCTAAGTTCTCGTGATCGGTAGGGCATTCGAGAATTCGGAGCGCACTGATCATGAGAAACTCACCGTTCTCTTGAAGATCGAAGACGATGTTGAGACCATTCTCTCCGGCCTCTTTGATCTGCCAGTTGGCGAACACGACTTCCTGCTCGTGCTCGACTTTGTGCTTCACGTTACGTTCGTCTAAGAAATCGGAGATGGTGTTGATCGTAGTCGCCATGGTGCTGAGGAAGAGTGTCCTTGGTGGGAGTTGTGATTGAGGTGCGGCTCTTATCGATAATAGACAATATACCAGACAAACTTATTCAAACAAATTGCAGTTCAGGTTATTTTTCTTGAGAACTCACCTGTAGTATCCGCCTTTTCGCCGACTATAAATGGCGTTTTAGGAGTCGGTTAGCTCCGCAGTCGTTCCCGGTCTGGAAGCAATAGCTGCAACTTCAGCGCGCTTTTTGCGCAGACCGAGAGCCAGCTTAATGGTCACGAGAATACCAACGAGCTGCCAAAAGTAGAAGGCGAGCGGGGCCACGCGGGTAACCTCGATTGGAAGTCCTTCGATGTCGATGAACGACGCTGCTAGGAATGGAGCGAGCAGAGGCGAAAGCGAACCAATCCAAACCGCGGGAGTGGTTAGTGTGTCATCTCTGGCAGCCATGACCACAGCAATCAAGACGGGAACGATACCGACAAACAGGGCTGTAAGAACGATCGTTTTTTTGCCTCGACCTTCGAGCATCGCCTGAAATCCAATCCCGCCGGTGATCATCACTAGCAGAATGGCCAGCATGGCTTGCCAAGGAACCGTTGCCCCCGGGAACCAGTGCGATTCGATAATTCCTTTAGCGAACCAGATACTCCCGACGGCGCCGCACAGCGCCATGATGAGTGTCCAACCGAATCCGGTTGTCGGGTCGGAACCGACAAGCAATCGAGTGCGGCCGAGCTTTTTCACCCGCCGCCAGCCGCGGATCTGGGTATCGAAGGAAGGCGAGATCATGGCCGTGAAAATCCAAAGGATCGCGAGGGACATCAAAACAACCACGGCGACCATGATGATAGCTTCGCTGGAGTCGGGTTCCCAGCCTTCGAACATTCGATAGCGCCTCATCATCTCTCGGGAGGGGAAGATCCTCCCGGAATCAACGAGAGGTAGCGCATTGCCAATGAGGCCGACTTGGATGGCAGCAAATAGTCCAGTCGCCCAAGTCTTCCCGAGGAGGTGGGATTCGTTGCGTCGCCACCTTCTCCATAGCATGACGATCAGGGTAAGGCTGACGACAGCTTGGGTGATCAGAGTGAATCCCCAATCCGGAAGATTGAGTCCGAACGGGCGACTCTCGGGATCGATCAGAGCCTGAGCGGTGGCCAGTGCAGCTCCCTCAGTCCGCGGCAGTCCAGCGGGCCCGGCTTCGGCCAAGGTCGGCAATGCTGTCAGGTATTGGAATTGGACGAACCCAAACCGAGCAATCTGCGGCATCAGTAGATAGAGGACAAAGACCAGCCCCATCGATGCTAAGAAAGCTCTCCTGCGGTTTTTGACCACCGTCCCTGCTACAAGCCCCGTCAGGTGATAGAGAATCGCCGAGCTAATGACCACCGCGAAAACTGCGCCGGCCGCAACCAAGTCGACTTGCCCTCTCCAGAGGCACCAAAGTGTGAATGGGAGAGTCGCTAAGAAGCAGACCCATTCTCGAATCGGAAGCCCGAACAGGTAGCCAAATACTTTCGCCAGCGGAGTCATTGGGGCGAGCCGTTGATAGTCGAGCACACCTTCCTCTGCCTCGGTCGTCATGCCTCCAGCACATTGCCCGGTGCCAAAGAGAAACAGGAGGATCCACTGCACAACGAGGAGCGGGACAAGGGGAGTGCGCTCTGAGTCGATCATCTCCATGTCCATCCGGTAGCCCGCCATCGTTCGGGTGCTGAAGAAGATGAAGGTCGCAATGATCAGGGTAATGATCATCGTCAGGCCGAGCCCTTTGACCCGCAGGCGCGAGCGGCAGTAGCGGCGGAAAATCGGGTTCGCCCAGATCATCCAGAATGGCAGTGGCCGCCGGGTAGACGGGTCTTTGATGGGCGTGCTCACGATTGGGAGATTTGGGGTTCGGCGGAGTCGACGACATCCTGTGCCTGTTGCGGAAGCGGCGGTGGCGTTCGGGCTTCGGACGCGACATTGGCCAAGATGTCTTCAAACGAGGAACGACCTTCTCCGAATGCCCGGACACGAAATCCGGCTCCGATCATCGCAGCTAGTAGGTCGGCTTGGGCCGCTCCGTCGCCGTCGAAGTTACAGGTCACGCGATTACCCTGAGTGACTGCGACGGTATCGACGCCGGCTTGGTCTCCGAGCCACTTTGCTGCGTTATCCGGCTGGTCAACGAGGGTCGCGACCAAGCTCTGAATCGTTTGCCCGAGCTCGCGTCGCACGTCTTCGGCCGAGCCGCGCGAAACGATCTTCCCCAGGCTCATGATGCACAACGCGGTGCACATCTCCGCCAGCTCTTCGAGAATGTGGGAGCTGATCACGACCGTCGCTCCATCGTCCGCCAGCTGTCTCAGCGACAGTCGCATTTCGCGTCGAGACAGGGCATCGAGACCGCTGGCAGGTTCGTCCAAGACGAGCACTTTCGGGCGGTGCAGCATTGTCTTGGCAAGCACCAGTCGCTGGGTTTGTCCGCGGGACATTTCCTTGCACCAAGACGTGCGCTTGTCCATCAGGTTGACGGCTTCTAAGCATTCATCGACTCGTGATCGCCGAGCCTTCTTCGATCCTAGCCGGTGCGCGTCGGCGTAGAGATCGAGAAACTCGAAGACTCTCAAATCCCGAGGCACAGGTGCCAGATCTGGCATGTAGCCGAGGATTCTTCGGGCGGCTTCTTGGTTCTCGAGAATGTCGATTCCGCAGAGTTTGATGTCGCCGTAGGTTGGCTCGAGCAGAGTCGATATGACCTTAAATGTGCTCGTCTTTCCGGCGCCGTTTGGGCCGACGATTCCGATGACCTCGCCCTTCGGGACTTCGAGGCTGATTTCGTCGACGGCGACAAATTCTCCGTAGTCGACCCGAAGATCTCGGATCTCCAAGGCGGGAGCATCTTCTGAATACGCTGTCTTGGCTACCATCCTGATTCCTCAAGGTAGTCCCAATCTTCAGGCATCTTCAGGCCGAGTTTGCCGAGCTCTTCGTCGATCTCCTGCCGCTGCTCGTCGCGCTTCGTTTCGTAGGTTTGTTGCTGCTCTTCGGTGAGAACGGCGAGCACCGCTTCGTCGCGGGTCTGACCGGGTTCGACGCGGGCCGAGTCATTGTCCAGACCTTCGAACTGCATCTGTTCATCGAAGTGATCGGAGCTTCGAGCCATGATAGCAAAGACGGAATCTTTCTGGCCTTTGTCGAGCCCAACCAGAGTATCGAGCCTGCCGACTCGGCGGTCAGCCTCGGCTTGGACGCGTTCGGCATTTTCAACGAGTCGATCGTTTCGGTAGGCTTCGAGTTCATCGCCCGACAACATGCTGCTCATGACCGCGTCCAAATCATCGTCGAAATACATTTCTTCTTCCAACTTCGCCATGTCCCTGAAGGTCGAGTCGTCATCGGTCAACACATCGACATAGCGCTTAGCATTGAGCTCTGCTCGTTCTTTGAGATGGTTTTCCAAGACCTTCAGCTGGTCCTGATTCAGCCCGTACGCTCTGGCGTACTCTCCGAGAGACGCTTCGTAGCGGTTGTTCATTTCGAGCTGTCGCATTCGTGACAGCAGCGGGGACAGTTGCCGGGCCGATGGCTTGAACACGTTAAACAGTTCAGTGACCTCGACGTCGCGTCCTTCTTTCAGGTCACGGGTGATCTTGCTGGCACGATCCTTGAATGAATCGCCGCGCTTGTCGACCCAGCGGCCGTCCTCTTCGGCTTGTGCTTCAAGGGCCGCGATCCGGCGCTCGGCAGTTTTTAGCTCAGCCTTCGTCTTCTCGACCGTCTCTTCGACCGAACCTTCGGCGGGAGGAAGACTCTTTGTGAAGAGCGTGGCTCCGATGACCCCGATGAGGAGGCCTAGAATGAGGGGGAGTATCTGACGCACGCCATGATCTTAAAAGCGTCGCGGACGGAGATCAATACCGGGAGTCCCGGCTATTCCGAGAATCCGATTTTGCCAGATTCGGAAATCGACTCTTCTTTGACCAGTTCTTTGTCGGGAAGCAAAGGGGCGAATCGGTCTGAGCGAAATCCGAGTTCTTCTGGATCACTCGGCCGGCTGGGATCAGGTGGATTGATCATCCCGACAAGCGTCACTTTATACGAAGTGCCAGCGTTCGGCGAAGTCAGGTGAGTTCTTCCCAGACCAATGTCGCGGATCACATAGATCTCGTTTTTGGTCGGCAGGTAGTTGAAGGCGGCCACGATTTCTGCATCGAAGTCGTCGTCGATACAGACCACTTTTTCTCCTGGTTCGAACATACCGACCGATTGTAGCTAGGAGTTGGCGGATTGCGAGCTGGATGTTCCAGTTCGTTTAACCAAAGTAATCACCCAAGCGATAGCACCAGCGATTGCCGCCGGAAGATCGACGGCCGCGTCCCAGAGATTGCGCGATTCGAACTGACCAGACGCAAACAGCAGGAGCGAGACAATCGGCCATGCTGCGAACAGATAGAGTTTGGTTCGAATGGCGATCAAGGCCACGACCATATGACCAGTGATCAATCCGAACAGCCCCGGCGGATGGAACCCTCCAGAGTAAATATCGGGGCTGCGAAGGAACAGCGAAGTGGCGTAGAGCGGGATCGCGATCAGGGTCGCTGTTTTCAGAATCGCCCGAAGTTGCTTGCCGTCTGTTTTGAATGACGGAATCAACACCGAGCCGAGGATGACCGCCAGGGGAACGAGCGAAGCGGCACTCAGATCACCGAAAACGCCTCGAGTCCAATCGATGACGGCACTGGCTGGGGTCAGCGTAAATAATGCCACAAACACGACCACCTTCATCAGCAGAACCAGCGGACTGGCGCGTCGCACGAGCCAAACCGCGATCGTGATCAGGCATAGCACATGACCGCCGATTCCGATGACGTGCGAAAGTAGATCGTCGCTGCTTAGGGTCATCATGGCTGGGCTGGAATCCGGAGGTGGCGGATCTGTTTACGGTTCCAAGTGTAGAGGAGATGAATGCCGCCTCGCTGGTCTGGGACGAGCCACGGGTAGCTGTATTCTAGCTTCGGAAAATCGACCTTATCCGACTCGTCGGGGTGGCGTTTGTTCGTCTCGACAGCTCCTAGGCGGTTCCAGCTCAGCCCCCCATCATCGCTGCGAGCCAGAGACAGGTCGTTGCGCTTTTCTTCGCTGTGGTTGTAGGCCATTAAGATGGAGTTTCCGCCAAGATGGAGGGCGGCGACCGAGGCATTCGGATTGGGCAATCCGATCGGGCTGGGTGCTGACCAAGTCTTGCCGCCGTCGTCGGTTCGCGAGATGTGAACCGATGGTTCGTCGGGTTCGATTCGGCGCAGGAGCGCCACAGCACGGGTCGCGTCCAAGACGACGATCCACGGCTGAATGGTCTCGGGACCTCCAGCGAACGTTTGCCGTCCGACGACCTCGCCAGTGTCAGGTTGGATTCGGATGAGCTGTGGGAACTTCGCCACCATCTCGTGGTAAACAGGAAGGCCGATCGAACCGTCTTGATAGGCGATCGGGGGTGCTTTGACCAAGGTGCTGATGTTGGCGACTGGCGATGTCACCAGTCGCTCCGGAGTTCCGAAATGGATTCCGCCATCCTCAGAGCGGGCCGCATTGATCGCGCTCCCAGACCAGCCGCCAGCCGAAACACTGACGTAGAACAGGTCGACGACATTCCCTCGGGCGAAGGCCACGGGATTTCCGAGTTTTCGGATGTGGCGGTTCAGCTCATCTTCCGTAGTCGGGCGATCGATGGCGACCTGTTGCCCCGACCAAGATGTTCCGTTCGGTGGAAGCGCAGCCGTCCAAATTCCGACGTCGCTGGCACCTTCACGACTGCCCCCGAACCAGTAGGCCCTCAGCCCGCCGTCCGGTGTCGCGATGGCGCTGACGGCGTGAACCGATGGCACCTGATCACCAGAAACCGGGAGAGCCTCGATGGCCGTTGGCAAGTCGAACCCGGATGGTGGAGCGAGCGTCACAGGCAACTCCCATGCCACATCACCGATCGCCACTTCCTTTCCTGCCCGCCAAGCCGCTCCAAGGACACCCATTGCAAGCAGACCGATGCAGGCCAACTGAGTCGTCGTCGTAGTTCTCTTGGTTGGTTCGTCCATCGTCGCTCGTCGTGCGCCAACCGAACCCCGAGCCGACCGATTGGCAAGGAGGATCATGACGACTGAGTCTTAGTGCCGGATATTCAGATTGCTAAGTGTTTATGTTACACTTAACATACTTCATGAACCGAAGAATTGCCCGTCGAGTGCTTCTAGGAGGGGCGCTGGGTGATTCTCTCCTACTTCCTAGTGAGCGGTTGTCACAAGAGCAAATCCGACGCCGGGGTTGGTCGAATTTGAAGCATCGGTTCATTTTCGGTCGGGGAATGTGGAGTGATGACACGGAGCATTCACTGATGGTTGCGAGAGCAATCCTCAGCGGCGGTGGTGATCCAGACCGCTTTGCTCGGTCACTGGCTTCACAATTTAAAATGTGGATCCTGCACTTTCCTGCCGGAGTTGGTCTGGCCACTGCTCGATCATGTTTCAAGCTGCTCGTTGGGTTTGGGCCGAAGCGAAGCGGGGTATTCTCGGCTGGAAATGGTCCTGCGATGCGAAGCGCAATCATTGGGGCGGTTTTTCACAACAACTGTGACCTTCGCGAGGAGCACGTTCGAGTTTCGACGGAAATCACCCATACCGATCCCCGTGCCTTGATTGGAGCACTTGCTGTCGCTGAGTGTGTTGCGTCTGAATCCGCTGAGCCAGAAGTTATTGTCGCGCAATTGCGTGGTTTGGGCACCGAGGATCCAGAATGGCAATCGGCTGTGGCATTGATAGAATCACAGCTCGCCTCAGGGACTGGCACAAGAGACTTTGCCTGTGCGTTGGGATGCGGAACTCAAGGCGTGAGCGGATACGTCTATCATTCAGTGCCAGTTGCCATATTTGCTTGGCTGACTCACATGAATTGGCAGGCATTGGTTGATGTTCAGGCCTGCGGCGGAGACACCGATACAGTTGGTGCGATCGCTGGCGCACTCGTCGCCTCCCGGCCTGAAGTGCCTATTCCTGTTGCTCTAGTGGATGGCATCTGGGAGTGGGGAGTCGGGGTTTCTGGGCTCCAGAAAATTGGCGATCAGTTGGATCTCTGGGAGCTTGGAAATCCACCAACATTAATTCGTTGGTTCTGGCCGCTGATCGTTGTACGGAACTTTGTGTTCCTGATCGTCGTTCTTGTCCACGGATTTGCCCGGATCCTAGCGCGCTAAATCCTTGTAATCTGACCAGCTATGCTCCCGCAACTTACGGATTTGCCTGTTCCGACTTCACTTTGATAGCGCGTATTGAGAAGTTCTCTTTGCTCTCTGTTGTGGTGCGCATCTTCGGATAGCTAACGAGGAAATGATTCTCGTCGACGAGGTTCCAAACATAGTGAGTCGCCCCTTCCGGAAGTACGACCTCAGCCCGATTTTCGGCGTGCGGGATATCAGAAAGCCGATACCACTCCTCGTATTTTTCGCCGCCGTTATCAGTATAGATTAACTGAACCTTGGCGATATCAGCGTCGTTCGTTTTAAAAGAGATCCACGCTTTTCCTCCTGCCTGCCCATGCTTGTCGACGGTCGGAATTCGTTCGGCGTTTGCGAGGGCAGGTTTGAAGTTCGGATTGAGAAACGGAGGGCTGGCTTCCATTTCAGTCAGCGATTTTTCGAGCAGTGCGTTGAGTTCTTGAGCCTTCTCAGGCATGGAGTCTGCTAGGTTTCTGGCTTCGTTCAGATCGGCTCGTTGCTCGGGATTCTTAGCATGGTGGAGTCGGTAGAGTTCCAAGGACGAATTTTTGCCAGTCAGGAGATGGCCTCTCCAATTTCGGATCAGTTTGAAGTTCTCTTTCCGGATCGTGGACTGCATTCCGGAGTGGGGGAAGTGCCACATCATTGTGTCCCGATCTGGGGCGTCTGCGAGTCCTTCAGAGGTAAGAAAGCCGGAGAGGTCGAGACCGTCGAGGTGTTGGCCGTCCGGCTTCTCGGTTCCTGTCCAAGCCAGGATCGTGGGGTAGAAGTCCAGCCCGTTGATCATGGTTTGCAATTCAATACCGGCGGGAATTCCGGGACCGCGAATGACGAGCGGGACACGGATGCCGCCTTCCTTGATACTGATTTTTCCACGGTCGAGCGGGAAGTTGTCCGTGATCTCCTCCCCGGGAACCCGTTCCATTCCGCCGTTGTCGGAGGTGAAGATGACGTAGGTGTTTTCCGCCAGTTTGTGGCCAGGCCAGCGCGGATCATCGGTCTCTTCTAGATAGCGAGCGACGCGGCCGACGTGGTAGTCAAGAGTTTCGACCATGGCGGCGTAGTGAGGATTTTTCTGTCCCTTGGTCGGCCAACCTTCGGGTTTGGTCGGGAAGTCGATTCCCATCTTGTCGCAGTACTTGCGGAGCAACCGCTCATTGCGGGTGTGGATGGGCGTGTGGACGAGCCAGGTGGCGTAATACAGGAAGAAGGGATCTTGTTTATGTTGCTGAAGAAAGGTCAGGGCATCCTCCGAATTCTGGTGTCGGGGAAATCCGTTCTCGTCGAGGCGGTAGGGATCGTCCTCCGCGTTTGTCGCGAAATCGGTGAGCCGGTTCTTCGGTTTCCGCGTCACTCCGAGTTCCATTCTGCTGAACTGAAAGCCGGACTCCTCGGCGGTTGGGGAGGCGTGGTGGTTGATGGCGCAGTGCCATTTTCCAACGCTTCCGCTAGTGTAACCATTGGCGGCAAGCGCCTCGGGAAGGGTCTCTTCCTCAAGCTTCATCCGGCCGCTGTACCAAGGCGAGATCAGTGCACTGCGTGCGGAGTACGGGCTGGGTGGGGCACCACCGACAACGTGGGTTTTTTGTGAGCGCGCCGGATGCTTTCCACTGAGGATCGCGACCCGAGTTGGAGCGCAAGTCGGGGCGGGAGAGTAGCCCTGCCAGAATTGCACGCCTTGGGTGGCTAGCCGATCAATCTCCGGAGTCTCGAAAGGAGTCGGCTTGTCGATGTCGTAACAGCCAACGTCCTGCCATCCCAAGTCATCGGTGAGGATAAGGACGACGTTTGGCTTGGCCGGACGCTCTTGGGCAACCGCGCACAGCGAGCTCAGGAAAATCGGGGCGAGAAGTGCTAGGGAGCGGTGCATGGCGATTGGGAAAGCCTAAATCAAACCATTTGGAACATCTACTTTTTCCGAGGCATTCGTGGAAGCTCCGTTCCGTCGGACTTGTCTCTGGGTATGATTCTCCCGTCTATAGATATCAAACGAACGCTGCCAACTGATCCCTTCGCGTCTTGTCCAGTGCTCGGTATTTCTTCTCGGACTCTTCAGCTTCTCCGCCATGCCACAGGATGGCTTCGGCTAGGCTTCGAACGCGCCCGTCGTGGAGGAGCTGAACGGGGTTTTTGGCGGCTTCGGCCCAAGTGAACACCGAGCATAGTGAGTGACGCAACGGAATCGCGATTGAGCATGGCGGAGTCTAGCAGGGTGTTGAAAAACTCGGCAACCTGTCGTTTTGAAGGAATTGTTGAATAGAAAAGCGGCTTCGCCGAATCG
>ENA-ORXR01000977-ORXR01000977.1-marine-metagenome-genome-assembly--contig:-NODE-977-length-32994-cov-4.317496_pt1 | contig 32994 bp, 22 predicted proteins | sample MGYA00237866_ERZ511479 | MGnify/ENA metagenome assembly ERZ511479
AAACCAACCTGCGGGCCGAAAGGGAAGACGCAAAGTTATGAGTAATGAGGTTGAGAGGTCGAATCGTCGTTGAACCAGCCAGACAGCTCAGCTTTGAGCCTTTCGGCGAATGCAGGCCTCGAAACGCCCGTAAAAGCTTGAAAATATCTACTTTCCGAAGAAACTTGCGTCTTTAAACCCGCAATCACAAAATTCGATTTTCGGCCTTTATCTGCATTCTTCATTGGTATAGATAATTTGCGAGTATTGGCCTAACAGTCTTGGCCAATTTGCATACCAATTTTCTTGGAGTAAGAATTATGTCGAAACCAACAATTGGTTTTATCGGTCTGGGCCTTATGGGCGGCAATATGGTCGAAAACCTACAGAAGCGTGGCTTCCCAGTCATCGTTATGGACCTGAACCAAGATGCGGTAGATGCAGTTTTGGCACGCGGGAACGCAACACAAGCCAGCTCACCGAAAGAGCTTGCTGAGAAAAGTGACATTGTTGAGTTTTGCTTGACGACCTCCGCTGTAGTTGAGAAAATCGTGTATGGCGAAAATGGGGTGTTGGCCGGTATTAAAGAAGGTTCAGTCCTCATCGATTTCGGAACATCTATCCCAGCTTCTACGCAGAAAATTGGCGCAGACCTCGCCAAAAAAGGTGTTGGCATGATTGACGCGCCGCTTGGCCGAACCCCGGCCCATGCGAAAGACGGCTTGCTCAACATTATGGCGGCGGGCGATAAAGCGACCTTCGACAAATATGAGTCCATGCTCAAGGAACAAGGCGAGAATGTTTTCTATCTCGGAAAACTCGGCGCGGGTCACACAACAAAGCTCATCAATAACTTTATGGGTATGACAACTGTGACAGCTATGTCGCAAGCCTTTGCTGCAGCAGAGCTAGCCGGTGTCGATCGCCAGCAGCTCTACGACATCATGTCATCCGGCCCATCCAATTCGCCCTTCATGAAGTTCTGTAAAAATTATGCCGTCGACGGCGTCAGCGATTTGGGCTTCTCTATCAACAACGCGAATAAGGATTTGAGTTACTTCGCACAGATGGTCTCCGATCTCGGGTCTCGTTCTTTGGTCGCCGAAGCCACATCCAAAAGCCTGCAAGCGGCCGTAGATGCCGGTATGGGCAATGGCAATGTACCAGAAATTTTCGACTACTTCGTCAAGTTGAAGAAGTAGACTCCTGCTATTTGATTTCGTCAGTGCGCGGGCCTCGCGCACTGACCCAAAAGAGACGAGCTTCCCTCTCTATAAATGGTAAGCCGCCTGACTGGCGATAGGGTCACTTCAAAACCACGCTCCGATATTAAAAAGACAACGAAATAACTTGGGCCATCCGTTTCCGCTTGTGTGGGCATCCAATTTGATTGACTGACAGTCCCCATTTTATATCAAAGATCATGACTGAGTTCATGGCCGCTTAGGCGGCTCTTCATATTACTCTGAAGGCAGCCCCTCGCCTCTGAGATGTTGTGTTCGATGTTTATGACTAGCACTCGGGACAAGACCCTTCGTCCATCTCAATCAGGGGAGCGAAGACACGCGAAGCGCCTTGAGAATTAAATCACGTAATTAGAACAGAACAGATATCGAGATAACGCGATGCCTTCCTTGGCTTGCAGTCACGAGGCAGAGAGCTGCCAAGTCGCCCATCCAATGACACTCCACAAAAAAACGCCCCACCGAAGTGAGGCGTTCTTCTATTTTTACCTGAGCGCCGTTTTGCGGCGCTTGGGTTTAGAATGTGTAGCTGGCGCCAAAGATAACACGACGATCCGTGATACCTTGGTAACACTTCAATCCGCCATCACTTAAACAGAAGACGTCTGAAGTAGACTCCGTCAGGTTAACCGCGTCAACTTGAAGCGTAAGACCGTCAATTACCTCATAGCTCAAGCTGCCATTGAGCTGACCACGAGCCTCTTGAACACCTCTGAAACCAAACGGTGTGAAGACGTTACCTGTACCCGGAAGATCAGGGGTCGCGAATGCATCACGCCATGTATAGCGCAATCTGGCTGAGATACCATATTTCTCATAATAGCCCGTGATGTTGTAGGCATGATTGGAGAGATCCAGCAATGTAGCCTGCTCACGCGTCGCATTAGGAAACCCTTGAGCCGCGAAAATCGCGTTGTTCCGGTTACCAGAGACGTTGGTGAAGCCAGTATTGTTGTCTTCATCCTGGTAGGTGTAGTTGGCAGTGAAACCAAAGCCGGAAGCAAAACCAATCTGATCTTCCATGGCTGAGAGATTATACTGAACCGCAACTTCAACACCGGTTTGCGTTGTGGAGTTATCAGAGTTGAAAGTTGACTGGTTGCCGACACAAACCCCGACTTCGCCGTTACCGAAGATACCAGCTTCCGTTCCCGGAGAGAAAATACCGCCGCCTTCACACTCAGGACCAACCACATCACGAAGACCACCTGTCTCATCAGGCGCGTCAACGACATCACCGAAGAGACCGTCACGTTCCTTACGGAAGACACCGAGACTGAACACAGCTTCCGGCGCAAAGTAGAAATCTACAGATGCATCAAGGTTCTGAACTTCTTCAGGTACCAAGAACGGGTTACCACCGACAGAGTTAGCATTCACACCACCGAAAGGCGGGAATGTTCTGGCTGAAGTGATATCTGTAAAGTCAGGACGGCGAATATCTTCAGTATAAGATGCACGAAGGACAATTGAGTCCATCAGGTCTACAGCGACGTTAACGCGCGGTAGGAAATGGTCATAACCATTATCAACCGTTACCAAGCTCGCGACGCCGTCTGTGAACTGGTTCGCTGTCGACTCAAGATCAGTATCAATATAGCGCAGACCAATGTTACCGCGGATCATGTCCGCGAGGTCGAAGTTCACTTGACCGTAAACTGCCAGCGTATCCTCTGTAATATCGAAGAAAGCACCGTCGTTTGAAATCAAATTATTTCCGAATATCGGTCCTAGGCCTTGGGCGGCTGCGGCGGCGTTGATTGTGGCGGCAGCTGATCTCAAGTCCCGCGTCAAGTTTGGATCAACCTGTAAAACACCATCAACTGCCAAAGCGTTTCCGGTCCCGGATGCGAAATTATCAGGAATTTCACTCAGAAGCTGAGAAATTCCGCCGGCATTCAAGCTGCCTTCAAGTCTGCTGCTACCGCTGCGTTGCGCATCCCGGTCATCTCTGAGACTTGAACGCTCACCGAAGCGAACACCAACATCGACAGAGTCGAGGAAATCGGACAGGCCCGACTCGGAGAAGTCATAGCTCGCATCGAAACGGAAAGCCCGGTCCACATTTTCGCGAATGTCTGAACTATAACCCGGAGTGCCATCAATTACATAGTTGTTCGGATTCAACAGATCCGCTTCTGATGGTGCAAATGGGTCGGCAAAGTTGATGTCAAAGCCGAAACCGTCGCTGAGATCAAAGATGAGTGGCGTACCGTTTTCATCTCTAAGACCGTCTCCACTTGGCGCGATGAATGAGTTCGGGTTGATGAAGTTTAGGTTGACAGACAAGTTTGGATTAACTGTATCCGAACTAGATCGCGCGAACTCACCACGAAGTGTCAACGCGTCCGTCGCTTCCCACTCTGTACCAAGTCTTACAGTTGTTGTATCTGTGAAACGCGAACCAGCATCCGAACCAACGCGGAAGAATGGGGCACCACGGCCATCATTTACTTGTGCATCAGCTTGCAGCGGCGTGAAGGTACCCTGCGTAACAATCGCAATATCCCCAAAGTCCTGTGTGCCGTTTTCGCCAGCAGCTGAGCCAATGTTTACAGTTTCAAAAGCTGTAAAGTTGATGTTACCACCTGGAATGACCGCCCGGTCACCACCGCCGTTCAGACGGCTGACGTTAGATGCCTGTACTCTGGAGCCTGACAGATCACGTTGCTGATCATTGTAAACCACATCGGCAAAAAGTCTCAGATCTTGGGTTGGTTTGAACTCTAAAGAACCCGCCAAGTTGATGGTTTCAAATTCTTGTGTTCTCTGGACTTGGTTCAAGAACTGAACACCTAAGAAACGGTCAACGCCCGCAGGACATGCGGTAGACGGTGTTGATACCGTACAATCCGTCAGATTATCGCGGTCAAGACGCGGACGGAATGCGGTGTTTTCGGACTCTGTATAGCTACCACTCGCGACAAAACCAAATTCTTGCCCTTTCGCGTTTTCCCAGTTGTTGCCGATAGCGCCAGAAATTCTTGGTGAAATACCAGATGTGAGACTGCTGTCTTCACCTTGGATACGAACAGACGCCAGAGGACCTTTAAGATCAAGTGGACGGATTGTTCTGAGGTTAATTGTACCGCCGACAGCCCCTTCAGTGTGGTGAGCTTCCGGCGCCTTGATAACTTCGAGACCCGCAATGATGGCCGGGTTAACGTCCGTAAAGTTGATACCGCCGCGACCATTGCCGTTACCGACAGTTGTAACACCGTTAAACTGAATAATGTTCTGACCGGAACCACGAATTTGGACGCCAGTACCAACACCTTCTTCACGCGTAATTTGGATACCTGTGATGTTCTCAAGGACTTCCGCGAGATTTTGGTCAGGTAGCTTACCAATGTCTTCCGCGAAAATAACTTCGACAAGGCTATCGGCCTCACGCTTTTCAATCAAAGCGTTCTCAAGTGACGCTCGGATACCCGTTGCAACAACGACATCGCCGTCGTCTTGAGCAAAGGCAGAAGGCGCCATGGCGAGCATGGAGACGCTTGCGCCGAGAAGGAGTGAGCCTTTTAGCCACGCCATTTTATTTTTGCCGGAGTCGGCAGTACGGTGAGTCATGTTTTCATTTCCCCTGAAGTTAGAACTGGAATCATTAGTATTCTTTGTAACGCCAGGAAAAGAACCAATGATTTAGCCTATGTCAAGCTGATACCACTACCAATTTGTAGAAATTGGTATGACCAATGTCGTTATTCCACTAACTGTAGTAAATTCGCAACAGTTTGAGCTGCCAAGGCTGAAATCCTGCGTCCTTGAGCGAGGAGAGCATACCAAAATTGCATGAATTTTCGAAGGAGAGGGACTGAACCGCCAAATTAGCAGCCGACGCATGAGAAGACACGCAATCAGTCACGAAATAAGCGATAGGTACCGATTTGATGCAAAGCGGCCAAACCGTCCCAACATCTTGATTGAGGCTATTGTCAAAAAACCACGCGGGTCGGCAAATGGGCCTGAACCTTGCGCATGCCTACTGCTGAGTTTCTGTGAGGTTAGAAAATATCCGTTCGGCGGGCCTTGGTGTCGACGCGGATGAGACGACCGGTATCATCTGTGCAAAGACACAAATGAGATGTGTTGGTCAGTTGGTCAGTTTGTTTTTGGGTCCCGTGATGTGTACCTCGAGCTAATAGTCGAAGGCCCTCAACGCCCTCACAAACCACAGTGAATTTTTCTTTGAATTTAAAAACATCCGGCGTGCAAATGAGTGTGGTATTCTCATGAATGACGATTCCTAAACGGTGAAAGTCGCAGATTTGAATTCGGTCATCGCCTTGAAATCCTTTTCGAATTCGCTCCTGCGCGAAATGAATGGCTTTTTTGCGGCCTTCAAGGTCAGCTTTATCAAAGCTGATAAATTGACTATTCTGAAAACCCAAAACACCTAGAAATCCGCTTGCAGAGTGTGAAGTGGGAGACCACTGCCAATGGGTTTCGGCTTCAATCAGCTTGGCAGAGTCTATACGCGGCACGCAAACCCGAGTTTCCAAATCGCCGGTCGGAGAATAATTCCAGACCTGCATCACGCCAAGCCGAGCCGCAGATGTATTTCTTGTCAACCATGACGGCCCTTTCACGGATTGCAGAAATGCCATAATTTTCATTTCATTATTGGTTTCAACGGACCAAAGAAATTTTAGCTCAGGCGGAGAGTTGCATAGCTCGGAAATTGCTATGGCGCCGACTTGATTGTCAATTTGGAGGAGCCATTGCCCGTCCGAAATTACATCATGCCACGCAACGAGATGAACGATTCCGATATCGGTGAACCGCCTTTTATGGGTTTCGAATCGCGTGAGGCGCGTTTCAAATTCACCCCACTTCTGGACAACCATGACTGAAGGACTCGTGCCCAGTGGGATGAGATCTTTGACCTGACTAACTTGGCGCGTCCAAAGAATATGTCCTTCCGCATTTCTAAGCTCCAGCCGGTCTGTGGCATACCAGATGACCATTGAGCCATTGCTGAGCAGACACGCTTTTTCAATTTTTGCCGACGGCGCGTTTCTCGGTGCGGCGAGAGTAATAGCCTCGGGCGCACTGTCTTCGAGGGTATTGAAGGCTTTTATCTTTCCGAGATCATGGGCCAGCACAGGAAGGTTTGCGGTTTGAACCAGTTTTCGCAAGGATTGCATGTCTTTTTGAAGCAAGTTTTGGGACCCGTGGGCGAGAAAATTCCGGGCGAAGCTATCAATCACGACCCGTGCAGGCCCACCCCAAAAAGCGCTTTGTTCAATCTGCTGGCGATCGCTGTAGCGTGAAAACAGGGCGAGCATGGGCCTAAGAATTTCCGAGTTTTCACCGCGCATCACCTCTTCAAAATGGGAGATCGCCCTCGCAAATTGATTGTCCCCACTCTGTGTGTCGTTGGGAAAATTTGCAAGATTAGCGGTCGTCAGATCAGACCCATCCCAACGCGCAGTTAGGAGGACACGTATAAGCAGCTCCGGGCGCGGCAGGCTTGATCCCTCGGAGAAATAAGCCGCCTCTGTTTCGAGAGCCTCGGAAAGCCACCTGTGACGTTCGGCCAAGAGTACTGGGTCGGGGGCTTGACCTTTACGGCCCTTTGCAAGTTCGTCTGTAGCTTCCAAGGCCCGCAAGGGTTGGCCTGCGGCTAAGAGAGCGTCTGTCCAAGCTTTGACCACATAAGCATGATATTTCGGGTCGTTATTGTTGCTCCGGCTGTCTTCTACCAAACGATCAAAACAGTTAGCGCGTCTGGCCAGCGCAAGAGCCACGTCTTTTTTTCCGGCTTTGTAATAGAGGCGAATGATGAGGCTTGGCTCTTGTCGGCTATCCAGCGCAAGTTTGGCAGCCTGTTCATACAATTCGCCGCGTTCCAGCGTTAAAACGCCTTCAAGATGATTATCCAAAAGCTGCGAGCGAATGTAAGCAGCGCGTGTGAAGTCACCTTTCTTTTCGAGGTCTTTCGCTAAGGCATTATATCGATTGGTCAGCTCATGGTGACTTTGTAGGCCTAAAATAGGCATGGAGAACCCACCGCCACTCACATCGAAATCCAGCCCGGAGCGCATGTCGGGGAGGCGAAAAGGAAAGCGAGATTTTTCGCCTATTTTTTTCGTTGCACCGCCCAGTTTGAGCGCAAGCTTCAGCGCGCTGTCAATGTCCCCGCGACTGATGAGTTTGTCCACCAAGGACATGCGTTCGCCATATTCTTTCGCAAGCCCTTTACTCAGCGGGCTATGCCATCTGGCCCATCCCGCGAGGCTCTCCAGAAACCCGGGTCCTTTGGGCTTAGGCATAGCGGAATTTGCGCCGCCCGCGCCTTTACCTCCAGATCCTTCCTTTCCTTTACCCGCTTTCGTTCCTCCGCTTTTTCCAACGAATCTTCCACGAAACAGGTTCGAGAGAATATTACCGAGCCTATATTGCTCTCCTAATTGTTTCAAAGCGAGGTCCGTATCTGAAAAAACGCTATCACCTTTCCCGCCTTGAGGCGATTTTGCGACAGTGACTTTGGCACGCCTTTCGGAAGGATTTTCTTCGGATTGAGAAACGGCTGAAACAACCCGTTCTGATCGCTTAAAAATTAAACCCTCATGTAATGTAACGATTGGCGCAGGCCAGAGACTGGCGAGGGAGAGCTGAGTTAAACTAAAAAGGTCCAAATAATGAGCCTCCCCGTTCCACCACACATGCAAAGCGCTCAGGGCTGACGGCGACGTCAATTTCGGGGTGTAACTATCCATGGAGAAGCTGGAAAGCACCCCGGCGCGGGTTTCCTGCAAAGGTAGTGCGCGTGGTTTGAGAGCTTCCGGCACAAATTCAGGTTTTGAAAACTGAACCGTGAGTATGGGCATATCTCCCGAAAGAAGACTTTCATGGATCGACAGAATGCTCTCTCTGATGCCTTCTAATTCGCCGGTGTTTTCCCGGGTGGCGTCAAGCATGAGGAAACCTGCGCACGGGTTATCCAACGGCCATTGCGGAATTTCAGGAAAGGGCAATTCCCGATTGGCGCGGTGCCGCGCGAGCATGTAAAGCGGCTTACCCAAAAACTTTTACCGGATCTAAATCTTTCGCGAGGGAAAGAACGTCTTCCATATGGAGAACAGTTTTCTTGTAGACGTTTTTTTCTTTTGTCAGCGTGACAATGGTTTTCGGGTCTCCCTCACGATCCAGTATAACGCCCCAGAATGTTTCGTCGCCATGCATGGTCAGATCGGTCAAGTTGTCCGCTAGTTTTCCAAATTTATAGAGCGTGTCACGATGTGTAATACGGTCGCCATTATAATAGATATTTCTCAATACGCCATCACCCCCTCGAGTGGCATCTGAATATATGACGAGTTTGAGCCCTTCACGAGTCATGTGTGAGCGCAAAATAATTTCATAGGGGGCAATCATGACAGATGTTTCTGAAAAGTCATGAAATTCGGCTCCGGAATTGCGCTCCAATATGCGCCATTGGCCGGGGAAGAGGGAAAACGCCAAGCCGCGGCTTGAACGTGAATAGGCGATCCCGCGTATGCGGTCGTGCGTCAGGCTTGCTTCGATGGGATAGGCGGCGGCCCCACGTGCGCGTTTTCGAACGACATGAAGCGATGGCCCTTCAAATCCGCCTCCATCATCTTGCCTTTCGATGGTGCTCTTACCTTTGGGGTCGAATTGCAGAACTTTATACGTTCCATCAGCGAACAAAATTCTCCTCTCTTTATAAAGGATATTGACCTGAGGATTGCGTTCGACGTCAGTTAAAAATTCGAACGGTTGACCGAGAGACGTAAACGCCATGACGCCCCTATTGGGATATAGCACATGCAATATGGGCAGGGCGTGCGAGGGTTGTTTGGTAAATAGATGGGCGGAGGTTATCTCCTTCACCTGTGGTTTTCCGATATTGCTTTCAGTGTCGAGATTGATCGAATTCAAAATAAGAGACTCGGACTTATCCGTCGTTTTCTGCACCAAAATATGGACGGTGGAGGGATCTGAACTGAAATGAATGCCCGCAAGTTGAACATCTGGCGGCAACTGCAAAAAATGTTTCTTTTTAAATGCCGCCCCCGGTTTAGTGTTCAGAAATAATAAGCCGCGCGGAAAGTTCTCGAAACGGACAACTAAGCTATGGCTAGACAAAGACACAATATATCTCGGCTCCCACCCTGAACGTGGAGGGAGAGAGACTCCGCCGGATTCTGTGGATTTCACCTTCTTGATAGGATTGAACGGCCGATTAAGTGCAGAGACACAGATGACGTCTTCAGGAAATGTGAGAGGAAGCCGCCTGATCGATAGGCCGTTGCGTTTCAAATCCAGGCGCGCGGTGCGTGGCCCATCCTGTGGTGGATCGAGGGCCAAGGTGAGCGAATTGGGAATGTCGGTGTCATCGGCAGGCGAGGCCTCATTTTGCGGACCTATAAACCAATCCTGAAATAAGGTGTCTCGCGGACGACCTTCAGAAAATGCCGAGTCCCATAAGTCTCTAGCGACTTTGATATCATCCGGTGAAGCATCGGTATAACTTCCATATTTGAGAAGGTGTTTGAGAGATGCCACCGATAGCTCTGAGAACCAGTGCAATTTCGTTTGAGGCAATAGGCACCAATGCAGTTCTGCGTTCTGGGTCGCCGCAATACGCGCCAAAAAAATAAGACAGGCTAATGCAACTAACCGCCCGTGACCGAGCATATTTGGTCCGAAAGAAAAAACGATACGGTAGACTATCTTTTCGCCGGGGTCCGAATGTTCCGTTTCCATATAAAGCGCTTCGCCTTCGGCGATACGTCTCAGAAATTCCAAGGGGGCTTCCGTGCGTAGCAAGAGTTCGCTCTGCAAAATCCGGCTCATCTCGCCTCTTTGGGTCAGTCCGCCAACCCCTTCAAAATCCCCGATGAGATTGTGGTCGCGCCGTTGCAAACTATGGAGGATGGATTCGAGGCTGAGCAGGTGTCCCCGCAAAAGGGACTTCATTGGCTCGGACAGTTGATTCAAGAGAGGTAGAAAAGCCGTATAGGCTTTCGGAAATTTCTCGACTTTTTTCGTCGGTTTTTCTGTCGTGGTGACATCGCTCATAAGGCCGGCCCTTCGGCGAGTATGTCTCCAAGCATGACCTGGTCCCTGATAGCATAGACGTCGATATTATGCGCCGTGTTTTCGTCGCCAAACTCCGGAATGATAACGACCTCAAGCCGTGTTAGATTATGTTGTTCAAGTGAGGCAGATACATAACTTACCTGCACAGTCTCGGGCATGTCCAAAGCCGTTCCAACTGGAAACCAACAATCAGGCAAGGCCTGATATATCGGCGTCGCCCCCGGGATGTGTGGTAGCAATAAAGCGTCATCCTTAGATCCTGCGCCAAAGACAACCAACCAATCAAGACCCTGCGCGACAGGCAACTCCGCAAAAAAAATCGATTTGTTTTGTAGCAATCCGATGTAATGCGCAGGGTCGATCTCAGGCGCTTTGACAAAAAGCGCTCCGGGCATCTGAATGCGGTCTGTTCGTCGCCATGCCACGGTCAGCTACTTGGTAACCCAAGGACTTGGCTTCGGAGATACTTTTGCAGTAGCCTCATCTGTTTGCGGCTGAATATCAATTGCCGCCGATTCACTGCCGTCCAAATGCGAATTCAAACTTGCTCTCAACAGACGCAGCGATTGCGGCAAGTCATCAGCGTCAAAAGCGGCGTCTATCTGCGTCATCAGTGTTTCCAATCTAACAAGCCAAATTTCTTGCGCCGGATCAGTCGAAAGGGCTGGCTTTGCCGCAATTAATTTCTCGCCTCTCGTGGCAAGATATGTGGCGTGAGCTGTTGCGCCATATGTGGCCTCCGCCGCGCTCTCCGTCAGGACCGGATTATGGGTTTCTTTGAATTCATTCTGCAATATTTCGCTGGCTTCGGATTGGCGGGCTGGATCTTGTACTAAAAATGTAACCGGCCATAAATCTTCCGGCCCTGCGACCTGCCGTCCTGCCAAAAGCGCTGCCGCTGCAATGGCTTTCTGGCCCTTGACAATTTTACGATCAGAAAGCGGGACGCCCAGCAATCGGAGCTTTCGCATGATATGGGCGTAAGGTGCATTGACCTGTGACAGATCAACCTTGAGCGACGCTTTGTGTAATTTTGTAAGTGTTGCTTTTGCCAAAGGCTTGCTCGCGCGACCGGGATTGGTGAACTGTTGCCAGCCGACAGTCAACAAATCACCCAATTGATCTTCGCCGATGGGATTAACAAACATCGTCAAGAGGAAGCGGTCCGCGAACGCCGACAGAAGGGGATCGTCAGGCAAATGATTGGACGCCGCAACACATGAGAGTAACGGGGCCTTCATAGAGAACTGCCCGCGTTGATAGGTGCGCTCATTCAGGATTTTCAGAAGGGAATTTAGGATGGCCGTCGAGCCCAAGAAAATTTCATCCAGAAATGCAATTTCGGCCTCCGGCAGCATATTCTTTGTGACAGGTTCAACGCGCCCGTCTTTCAACGCGTTCAAATCCAATCCCCCAAATAGCTCGGAAGGTTCTGTAAATCGCCCGATTAAATATTCAAAACTTTTAACTTTAAGTCCAGCCGCCATGGACTGAACGGCGGCAGATTTACCGGTTCCCGGCGGGCCGATCAGGAGCACATGCTCATTCATGATCAATCCCAACAGGATCAACTCAAGCATGGCGCGCCGTCCCACAAATTGGCTGTTCAAATCGTCCAAATGCGAATTCAAACTGTCAACGAGTTGGCGTGTATCTTTATCAAGCGGCATGATGATCCCAATGGATGTGAGTCTTAGGCGTGACCTAATAGGCAATCACAACGGACCCAACAACGTAGAATGTTGATTTTCTTTTCCAAGCCTTGCGTTGAATTCAAACGCCCAACTGCGCTCAACACATCTCTGACTTGGGAGCGAGAAGATGAGCGAGTAGAGCTAAGAGGCTCATACGGCAGACGAATGAGGCAGCATTCTACCGAGCGCCCAACCATCAAATGTCGCGTCTAGGTCCAAGTCAGGAATATTAGAATATCCGATATGGCACTCACAAATTTTGCGGTCGCAAAGACGGGGACGAAGTGCATCTTCCAAAGGGGCGTCATAAATATTCCCGATGACCCCGGGAATAAAGTGACACCTTCGCACATCTCCCTTGCCGTCAATGGCAACGGCACGTTCTCCGGCATGACACGCCCGTCCAAGGCTAGAGTGGTCTATCAGATTGACTTCAAATTTCGGGTCAATGTTTTTTAAAAATTCTATATCGGGTGCTGTGTAATAATCGGGACCTTCATCCTTATAGGCGTTTATCCAGAGATAGATGTGTTTAGGTAATTTTTTGCGAAGGTTCGATATAGCTTCAAACGCATCTTTCGTTCCCACTGTCCCCACACAATAAGAAATTCCGGCTTGGTCAAGTTTAGAGCATTGGCTCAAGAACTTTTCGGGAGATACTTCCTCAGGATGATAAGTACACCAGAGCGAGGCTGTGTTTTTGTTTAGAAGATTGACCCAACCCAAACTACAGGAAAGATTAGTTTGAATGGACACCCGGGAAACCTGCGGCATTTGGCTCAGGCGGCATAGAGCAGATTGATAGGGTTTCCGGATGAGCGCTTCCCCCCACGGCGTAAACAGGATTTTGAAATTGTCTTTTGGGCGTCCTTCGACCCACTCGACGAACCGGTTTAAGTCGGCGGCGTCCTGCGCAAGAGTTTTTCGATCATCGATTCGTTTGGCGAAGGGGCAATAATGACAATCATAATTGCAACCTGAAAGCAGTCCACGATATTTAATAGATAGACTTAGGCCCATGCATAAGCCTTCATGGTATCATTGATTTCAGCAGAAATCAGGAATGAGCCCATAGCGTCAGCGCGCTCCAAACCCTGAGAGGTCGGCAATAAATGCGTGGGTGTTTGTGTGAGATAACCTGCATCGATCAAGATGTTTAGGTCCATGAGCTCCACCAAAGCCGAGTTTCCATAGCGCACTTTATAGGCTTTCAAGTCGAGACCGTCACTGTTGAGGATAGATTTTATAACGTAGCGGCGTCTTTGTTCATCGGGCGAGAGACGGATGCCATGTCCGATTTTCAAAAAATCATCTCGCGCGGTATAGTCGTTTATGATGCCGTGGATGGCTTGACGCTTCACGGCATAGTCAGACGAATAATGCACCTCGCTCGTATAGGAGCGTGCGCCGGCTCCGATACCAATCATACCATCTTCTTGGCAAGAGTAATTCGAATTTGCCGGTGAATTTGTTTTAACAAAACGCCTCATAGACGATTGAGAATATCCGGCTTTCAGCAGGATCTCCCGCCCCGCACGATATTGCGTGATACGATGCGTGTCCCAATCATTGGGTTTCTCGCCTCGTTTGGACAATCCGGTCAGCGGGCCGACATAAAGCGGGTAGATAAAAACCTCTTCAGGCGCCCACTCAAGCGCCCGCAGAACGTCATCTCTAAAGGCGTTCACCGATTGCCCTTTGGCCCCGTAGATGAGATCAATGTTTAGATCTGCATTTGTATAGTTGCGAATATTATCGAGAGCCTTGACGGCATCTTCGGCTTGCGCAGGTCGCCCCATAGCCCGCAGGTCAACGGGAGAAAAGCTCTCGACGCCCAAACTGATACGAGCGACATTTCGGCTTTCTAAAACTTGAAGCCTTTCAACAGTCGTGCGGCTGGGTGAGCTTTCGATAGATAAGGGGGCATCGCTTGGATAGAGAATATTTGTAAGTTCCAAAAGCTCATCAAGTTCGGCAGGGCTTAAAAATGTAGGCGTCCCGCCGCCTATCGCGATCTCTGAAAACTCAGCATTTGGCAAAACCGATTTAACGGTTTCGACTTCACGCCGAAGAGCTTTTAGATAAGCGGTCACGGCGTCTTCTTTCGCGCCGGTCATTGTAAAGAGGTTGCAAAAACCACACCGCATTTCACAAAATGGAATATGAAAGTACAAGAAGAGCGAGTCTAGATTTTCAGTCTTCCACACGCTTTCAAAATCTAACTCCGGTTCAAAAGCCCGGTAAGCGGTTTTGTGGGGATAGGCGTATAGGTAACCACTATAGGGCGACATACTCAGAAGCGTATCCAGACGTGTTTTTGACACTCACTCAACTTTCTTGAGGTTAAAATATGATCTCGATTTATTGTCACACCAACACGCCGGACAATAAATTGATTTTAGGCGACTGTATCGGGACGAGAAAAGACTGACGGTTCGCTATGGAACGGTAACTTAAAATAGTTTTGAAGTCACGCAGGACATCGTTTACCACTGCGTGTAGTTTGCGCGTAACACTCGGAGAATATATTTTGGAAAAACATCTGCATTTTAAAGACGAAAAATCTGACAAATTCTGGAAAATCAAGGTTGAGAACGACGCGCATACAGTAACCTATGGCCGGGCCGGGAGCGCGGGTACATCAAAAACAAAGACTTTTGAAAGTGACGTTTTTGCGCAAAAAGACGCTGAAAGATTGTTAAAGGCTAAGCTAAAAAAGGGCTATATTGAAGTTGGCTCCGCGCAAAATAAGCCAGCTCACTCTCAGAATAAATCCGCTCAAGTTCAAGACGAGCCCGCCCCTGCCCGTCTCGAAAGCAAACCTGTCGTTAATTATGTACACGGGCAGCCATTCGATGTTTTTAAAATGGCGCCGCGAATTGCGGCTAACCCTCATGATGATGAAAATAAATCTTGGAGCGAGAAATTCCGTGAATACCTGTTAGTTCAAGACTCTGCTGCCACCACACATTTTGTGGCCGGAATTGCGTGCGAGGCCTATGACGTGTCTAATACTGACGTCGTTTTGAAAAGTCTGGTAGAGCACAAGCAGGCACTCCCCAATCTAGTGTCCTTATTCTTGAATGATATAGGCAGCGAAGAATGTGAATTGTCATGGCTGATAGAGGGTGACCTCAGGCCTGTCTGGGAACACTTCCCGAATCTGATTGAATTTAAAGTCCGTGGTTATCCGGGCGAAATGGGCAAAATATCAATGCCCAAACTGGAGAGATTTACGATTGAATGTTCAGGTATGAAAAGGAAAAATTTGGAACAACTTTTCAATGCTGACATGCCTAGCCTTACACATCTTGAGCTCTGGGTTGGAACGGATGAATATGGCGGCGAAACAACCCCTGGCGATTGGGAGCCTCTGCTAAGCGGCAAGCTGTTCCCGAAATTAAAATATTTAGGCTTACGAAATTGCAGTTACGCCGATGAGTTAGCGCAGATTGTGGCGAATGCACCTATTCTCGACCGGATTGAAACGCTCGATATGTCCCTGGGGACAATGGGGGACGAAGGTGCAACGGCGCTCTACCAGTCAAACCGAGTGCGCTCGCTCAAGCATCTGGATTTACATCATCACTTTATGAGTGATTGGATGGTTGGTCGTTTTCTGGGTGTGAATAAACCTGCCCCGACCCCCAAAAGGCCAGAGACCAAAATTGAGATGCCTACGCCAGCACCTGTCAAGAGTGGAGGGTTTCTATCAAAAGTATTCGGGAAAACTGACACGCCTCCACCACCGCCGCCGCCTGTACCCACAGAAACAGAGTCTTCAAAATCCAAAATCGATTACGCCAACATTCCCCTTATCGGATCCGGGGAGTTTGGTCCGACAGTCAACACGGAAGAACAAGAAGACGCCTATGAATATGACGAGGAAGGATGGCGATACGTGGCTTTTGGAGAATAATGCGCTTCGGATTATTATGCGGAATAGGTCCCAGAGCGAATGGATTTGCTGACGCCCTAAAAACACGAGGTCATTCGACCCCGCGCCATTTGGCCTATGAGCAATTTGTTAAAGATAAAGATGTGCTCCGAGCCTTTTTACAGGATATTGATGTATTACGAATTGATAGTCCTGGCGGCGGGTATGATATCTGGAAGTGTTTTTCTGGCCATATCGGCATGCCGACTTCCGGTTATCAAAAACAATATGGCCAAATTTACCCGCAAGCCCCTTTTGTTCACGGGACCTATGGCTGTGTGAAATTGGCTTGTGATCTGGCATATGAGCACAGCGTGCCGTGCACTGTCGATCCTCAAGCTGTTCAGTGTTTTATGGACAAACATACGACACATAAATTGTGCGCCCCATCTCTATCAACGCCGGAAGCCCTGCCTGAAATCAAAAATTGGGCGGAACTGAACGCGGCGATGAAAGCCCGGGATATCCGAAACGTGTTTATGAAACTGCGTTATGGCTCTGCTGCCTCAGGCGTTCTGGCGATAGAAACATTCGGGTCAAAGTTGCGCGTTTGGACATCCGTAGAACTTATTGATGATCGTTCGGGAGTACAGTTATTTAATTCCCTCAAAATTAGAAAATATTTGGATAAGGAGGCGAAGCGACTGATCGATATCGTCGCAACTATGGGGGTGCATACAGAAACTTGGATTCCAAAGTTGCAGCTGGAGGGCAAACCGTCTGATCTCAGGCTTGTTGTTGTTGGCGGTATTCCTGCTCATTGCGTGGTTCGGCGCTCAACCTCGCCGTTGACCAATTTGCATTTAAACAATGAACGCCTGAGCACGGAGGAAATTCGGCATAAGCTTCCCTCGAAGATTTGGGATGAGATTTTAGATATGGGCGCGAAAGCCGGGCAGTTTTTTCCCAAGCACCTTTGCATAGGCGTCGATATTGCGATCCATAGAGAAAGTAAAACCCCATACCTTCTTGAGGTAAATGCATTTGGAGATCACCTAAACGATGTCTATTATGACGAGCTGAACCCCTATGAATTTCAAATCAGGCATTTGGAGAAAAAATATGCTTGATGCCAAAGACCATATTGGAACCCGAGATATTTTATTCATCACATTCGATACACTTCGATATGACGTGGCCAAAGCCGCTATGGACAGGGGACAAACACCGTTTCTAAAAACACTTCTACCGAATGGCGTTTGGGAGGCCAGACACACGCCCGGTAGTTTTACCTATGCGGCCCATCAAGCCTTTTTTGCAGGTTTCTTGCCGACACCGGAAATCGGCGGTCGCCATGAACGTCTTTTTGCACTCGATTTTCCCGGCAGTGAAAGCACGGGTGCCCGCACATTAAAATTTGATACGCCAGATATAATTTCGGGATTCAAAGTACTGGGTTATTATAGTCTGTGTGTCGGAGGCGTCGGATTTTTCAACAAACTTACACCTCTTGGAAGCGTGCTTCCAAACATGTTTGACGAAAGCGAATGGCGCCCCGAGTTTGGAGTGACGGAAAAGGGTTCGCCGACATATCAACTGGATCACATCTCAAGACGATTGGACGAAATAGACACTACACAGCGCCTCTTTTTATTCCTGAATATCTCCGCAATGCACCAACCCAATTGTTATTATCTGGAGGGCGAAAAGATTGATACGCGAGAAACACAAGGCGCAGCTTTGGCCGCTGTAGATAAGGCCCTGGAAACCGTCGCCTCGGCGTTTCGACATCGGAAATGGCTTTGTGTGTTTACCTCTGATCACGGCACGGCTTATGGCGACTCTGGTTACACAGGCCACAGACTCGCCCATGAATCTATATGGCGCGTACCGTATGCAGAATTTCTTTGGAACTGAGACGAACGCCTTGATATTTTAACTAATTAAAACTGATTTTCCAAACGCCCGCAATCACTGGCAAAACCTTCAAACTCTACGCATATCAAGTGTATAGGGGAAATGAGAATTAGGGGATTCAGAAACGCCGCTGACTTTACCGGGCGTATGTCCCAAAGTTTCAAACCTCGCCATTCTTCGGCCTTCAGCTTCATTCTCATTGACTGGATAGGTTTCGAAACTCCGTCCGCCCGGATGCGCGACATGATACGTAAATCCGCCAATGGATTTTTCGTTTAAAAGGTCAACGACATCAAAAACGAGCGGTGCGTGTATCTTCATTTCCGGATGAAGGCTGGATGGCTGCGCCCAAGCTTTGAAGCGAATGCCGGATACCAGCACGCCCTCACGGCCTGTCTTTTGTAGCGGCACGGCACGCCCGTTACAGGTAACCTGATATCGCCCCTCGGTCAGACCCTGCACGCTTAACTCCACGCGTTCTACCGTTGTGTCGACGGAGCGGCTGACCCCGCCTCCCAATGGCTCTTCACCCATGACGGGCCAAGGCTCCAAGGCGCTACGAAGTTGTAAGGAAATATCTCCGATTTGGGCCCGTCCGCATTCCGGAAAACGGAAAAACAAAAACGGTGTAAACCAGTCTTCATCAAACTCAAATCCTGCTTCTGATAAGATATTGAGGACATCAGACAAATCTTGCTTCACGAAATGAGGCAGCATAAATTTGTCGTGTAGTTGCGTGCCCCAACGGATAAATTTCCCTGTATAGGGCTTTTTCCAAAACATGGCGAGACACGCCCGAATCAACAAACTTTGCAGAAGACCCATTTGCGGATGTGGCGGCATTTCAAATCCACGCATTTCCAAGAGCCCCAAACGGCCCCGCTGGCTGTCAGGACTATAAAGCTTATCAATGCAAAATTCTGCGCGATGCGTGTTGCCCGTCAGGTCAACCAGTAGATTTCTGAAAAGCCTGTCCACGAGCCACGGCGGGACATCTTCGTCGTCGGGAATCTGCGCAAATGCGATCTCCAATTCATAGAGAGAATCATGACGTGCTTCGTCAATACGCGGGGCTTGGCTGGTAGGCCCTATGAAGGTTCCCGCAAAAAGATAAGACAAGGAAGGATGGTTTTGCCAAAAGGCGATGAACGATTTCAGCAAATCCGGACGGCGCAAAAACGGGCTGTCTTCAGGATGCGCCGCGCCCATGACAATGTGATTGCCGCCCCCTGTCCCGGTACGACGACCGTCCAGCATAAACTTTTCTGTTGAGAGTCGGGCTAAGCGGCCCTCTTCATAAACCGTATTGGTGATGTCTTTCAGATGCGTCCAACTATCGGCGGGCTGCACATTGACTTCAATAACGCCCGGATCAGGGGTGACGCTCATATTGACAAGACGGTGATCAGCCGGCGCGCCGTAGCCTTCCAGTACGAGCGGCGTTCCGCACGCAGCTGCCGTTTTTTCTATTGCACTGATGAGTTCCAGAAAATGCTCGCTCCACGCGACAGGCGGCAGGAAGACATGCAAAACGCCGCCGCGCACTTCCGCACACACTGCCATCTTGATCAACCCGTTTGGGTCGCTCTTAAAAGCTCTGTCGCTTGGCTTTTTATAGGCAGCAAGACGCTTGGATATGTTTTTAGCGCTTGGCAAGCCTTCTGTCATTTCCAAGGCACTTCGTTCATCGACCTGCTCGTCCGTGGCTTCTTCGGGATTCGGCAGGCTCGCCAGCGGGAGGCGCGTTCCGATAGGCGAGTCCCCGGTTAGCAATACGAGATGCGGCGTTTTGAATTCCCATTTATTGCTGATCCATCGATTGCGCCTGTGAGAATAATGCAGCGGCAGGACAAATCCCGCTGGGGTATTTAGGTCTGCATCCATGAGTTTCTGCAAACGCGCGCGCTCTGTTTTCTCATAGACATCTGCCTCCATCATCTCATCAGACAATGGCAAGCGGCGGTCTTTCCAGAGATAATAAGGCGTATCCTCCCGCGCGTCCAAAATATAGCTGTCGGGAATACCGAGCGTCTTACCCAGAGTTTTCAGAAAGGTCTCTGCATCTTTCAAACTATGTTTCAGGTCTTTATCCGGGTCAGCCAACAGCGCCTGATCCGTCCAGATTGCGACCTCATCTTCACGCCATGTACAAGGCATGGCCCAGCGCGGAAGGATTTCGCCTGGATACCATTTACCCTGTGTGAACATATGAAGCGCGCCCGTCGCGAAACGGGATTTCAACCGGTACAGCATATCTTTGGCGAGCGCTTTCTTGTTGCCGCCCAACGCGCCGTAATGCCAAGCATTGTGCTCGCGGTCATCAAATGACACAAAGGTTGGTTCCCCGCCCATCGTCAGACGCACATCATTTTCCCGGAGCGATTTTTCGACAGTCTCTCCCAGCGCATCGATAGCGTCCCATTGTTCGTCCGAATATGGTTTTGTGACGCGTGGCAATTCCAAAATTCGCTTAACAGACATATCATGATGAAGGTCCGCGGATGCGCCGCCTTCCAATGTGCCGGAAATCGGGGCGGCGCTGGACGGGTTAGGCGTGCAGCAGAGCGGCACATGACCCTCGCCTGCAAATAGTCCCGACGTTGGGTCCAGCCCCACCCAGCCCGCGCCCGGCAGATAGACTTCCGTCCAAGCATGCAAATCCGTAAAATCGACCTCTGTACCTGATGGTCCGTCCAGAGATTTTACATCCGCCGCCAGCTGTATCAAATACCCTGAGGCGAAGCGCGTGGCTAAACCCATATGGCGCAATGCTTGGCAGAGAAACCACGCCATATCCCGACAGGAGCCTGAGCCGAGTCTAAGCGTATCCTCACAGCTCTGGACACCGGGCTCCATTCGCACGGTGTAGGCTAAAGACTGGCTTAGAGATTGATTGACGCTAACCAGGAAGTCATTGACCCCCCTTGGTGTCTTATCGCAGGCTTTCACCCATTCGGTCAATTTTGGGCCGCTTTCTTTGATCTGAAGATAGGGCGCGAGCTCGTCCTTGAGGCCGGTTTCATATTCAAATGGAAACTTTTCCGCATAGTCTTCAACGAAAAAATCAAAGGGGTTAAAAACGCGAATTTCGGTAACAAGGTCGACTTCCACGCGAAAGGTTTTTACTTTTTCAGGAAAAGCTATTCGCGCCAAAAAATTACCGAACGGGTCCTGCTGCCAATTTATGAAATGCTGCGCAGGCGTGACCTTCAGGCTATAAGACTTTACTAGATTTCTGACATGCGGCGCAGGCCGCAAACGGATCGTTTGCGTTCCCAAACTTACGGGTCGGTCATAGTTATAATGGGTTACATGATTTAAGCTAACGGTTATGCTCATGGTTCGAGAATCCCTTTGAGTTTGATAGGCTGCAACCCATCGAACATCTTCTGTGCACACCTATAACAGGAACTTACGTCAGGATAACCTTCAAGTGTTCAAAACCCCGAATTTAACGAGTGACATCGTGTTGATTAACTTCGACGCACCGAGTTCCCCCTCGATTGATATCAATCTGTCCGAAAATACAGCGGGTTCAAATTCATTGGGTTGGGGTTTGGGATGGTATCCGGGAAATCAAGCCTCATCCATGGTTATCAAGGATCCGGCCGCGCGCTCAACCCAAGTTTTCACCGATAGCCTGACGGACTGGTCTAATTTTCGTTCAAATATTTTCTTTTGTAAGATTCGGGGCGCGGAAAGCGGGTATAACCAATCAGAGACCCAGCCCTTTACCCGCAGCTTCGCAGGCGCGGATTGGCTCTTCATGCACAATGGGTATTTAGACAAAACTGAACTGACAAAAGTTTACTCCGGAGACAGCCGCCTGTTGGAGCCGGTCGGGACAACGGACTCAGAGCTGGCTTTTTGTAATCTGCTGGCCCGCATGGAGCGGAATGGCTCCCGCAGCCTGTCCGAAATTGACCCCGCCGAAGTCCTATCGTGGTTCCAAAGATTTGATCAATTTGGGAGTTCGGATATGTATTTGACAGATGGCCAAACCGTTTGCTGTTTTCACGGCACACAATCACCAAAACCTTTGCGCTATTCCCGGCTTATTCCTCCGAATAATCTGCAATCGCTCTCATCATCCGCTGTCAATATTAAGCTGGATAATTCTCATGACACCTTCCGCACGGCGCTTGTCGTATCATCAGCGGAATTCATGTCAGGTCATTGGACGGCGATGCAGCCCGGGCAAATGATTATGTCGAACCGGGGAAAGATCACATGGGATAGCCTGTCCCCGGCCGAAAATTGGGAGCCTGTTGAAAGAACGCCCGGAATTCAAGATGAGTCTGTTGAAGGCCTACCGCTTCATCCCGACCGCGCGCCGCAAGCCCAAACCTCTGTCAAGCAAGCCCCGAGAATGTCGATTGTTCAAGACTTCGTCACAACGCCGAGAACGATCACTCAAACCATGAACGGAGGAAGTTTAGCTTACCGCATGTTCGATGTAACGCATTCGACCTTCTATCAGTATGCGGAAACCGTTGAACACAGCACCCACTTGTTCCGCCTCATGCCTACGGATGATTTGTATCAGGAAGTTCTGCATTCTAAACTCAGCCTGACAGCGGGCGCCGAAGAAATTCAATTTGAGGACGTGTTTGGCAATCAATCTGTTCACTGCGAAATTAAATCACCCTATCAACAGCTGACGGTCACAGCGACCAGCCGCGTGAAATTGTACGAGTCGCCGCCCGACAATCATGAGGTTACCTTGCGGCAAACGTCCATCCCACTGGTCTGGATGCCCTGGCAACGCCAAATGATGACACCCTATTTGCTGCCAACGGAATTGCCGGAAACGCAACTTCGCGAGCTTACGAATTACGCGATGAGTTTTGTGGAACGCAATGACTTCAATTTGCGGCGCACGATCGAAGATATTAATGAGAGCATTTATAACGATTTTGAATATGTCTCAGGCAGTACGACAAACGAAACCACACCATTTGAGGTTTATGCAAACCGCAGGGGCGTCTGTCAGGATTTTGCCAATCTGTTTATTTGCCTGGCGCGGCTGCTCGGCCTGCCCGCCCGGTATCGGATGGGCTATATTTACACCGGCGCAAATTATGAGAATAAAATTCAATCAGAGGCTTCGCACGCTTGGGCCGAAGTTTACCTGCCCTATGTTGGGTGGCGAGGATTTGACCCAACAAATGGTTGCCGCGCGAGCCAAGACCACGTCAGGGTCGCCTGCGGGCGGAACTACATAGATGCAACACCGACTTCAGGCACCATTTTTAAAGGCGGTGGTCACGAATCTCTGCGGGTAGAAGTTAAATTGAAAGAAATTGTCGGCGTGAGCTTGTCTAGTTAAACTTGCCGGGAGCCTGAGTGATTTTGAGCGGTCGCGTTTGGAGTAAAGATGTACCCAGATTGAAAGAAGGTCCCTACCGGCCGATTACCCGCTCAAATTTTAGTCGTTCTATGGACCTGATCAGCTCGAGTTAAGCTTATCTAAAACAGCGGAAATTCTGGCGTCGACGTCGCCAGTCAGCAATGTGTGATCTATTCCGCGCTGCGCCAGCTCAGTTAGGTACCATGCGTGCTGACGATCCCGAAAAGCCGTATCCTGCCTAGTACCATCTTGAACGAATGCGACGTCGGGAGCGCAGATAAATGTGTGCGCATAGGTGCGTTGTGCCAAATCCTCTAAACCAGGCGCGGCGGTGCCAAACATAGCCTGACTATAAAACAGAGTCGTCAATGGGCTTGTGTCGCAAATCAGAAATTTGTTAGCGTCGCTCATGAGCGCTTCCTCCTGACGCACTTGGGTTCTGCCAATGCGGGACATGTCCGAAAATTCAAGCGCGCCGTCTTTCTCAGTCCATAACTGGCGACCATATTCCGGCACCCAAATAGTGCCCAGACGTTCTGCAAGCGCCTGGCATAATGTCGTCTTCCCCGTGGACTCTCCTCCGTAGATAACGATCCGATCTACAAAAGCTGCATAGACCCTGTTAGATAAATAGGTTCGATGTTTGAAAGGATCTTGGCGAATTTGCGTCCCGGAGATAGGAAGACTGACGCGGGCTTTATCAACACAGATATGCCTGACAGGTTGAGATTGACTGGCATGCTCTTTGAAATATTCGGTCAAAATTCTCGCAAATCCATCGCCATAATTTTCGCTGGTGAAGACGGCGTCCACCGTTTGCCCCAGCAGTTCATGACAGGCCCAAGCTGTAAATGTGCGGTGGGTCAGTTCAGGCTCATCATCATGCGGAACCCCGGTAAATCGTAATGTTCGGCCTTGAGTCTTTTGTTCATTCAGCCAAGCGTCATCAATGACGAGGTGCTCGACCGAGGGGAACAGCGCACTCAACCAGCTGTCTCTGTTCTCGCGGCCGCATCGGGCAAAGCCGGGCTTGGCGTAGCTAATAATTACAACTTTCTCACAAGCCGCGATAGCGGTCTCAATCAATAGTTCGTGCCCCTTATGCAAGGGACAGAACTTTCCGACAATTAGCCCTGCACGAAATTTCATACTGAGGCGCTGTCTTGTGCCCTGAACTCACTTTGCCATTTTCGATAAGCAAAAATCGCATGGACCCAATAGGCGGCATAAAGTCCGGAAGTCAGATAAAGTCCCCGACTAAAGAATAATGGCACCGCTATCGTATTGACCAAAAGCCAGAACCCCCAATTCTCTATTTTTCGGTTCATCAGTAGGATTTGCCCAATGACGCTGCCGACTAATAAAAGCGAATCCCAACCGGGGGCATAGGCGTCCGTAAATCTGTGCAGCATCAAGGCGTAAAGTCCGCCGACAATCAAAGCTATAATAACCGAAATAACGAGTGTCGGCACATGGGTGCGCGAGATCGGCAGTTCTTCGCCGCCCCTCCCCGTCGACCAGCGGATCCATCCAATTACCCCGGTCACAACAAAGAACCCCTGTAAGGTCATGTCAGCATAAAGCTGAGATTGATAAAATAACGCGCCGAATAATGTGCACCCAATGATGCCCGTCCACCAGGTATGAATACTGTTTCGCCCTGCGAGGAATATTGCGAGCGCCGTCACAATATTGGCAGCGATTTCCAACGATGTCACGGCGGTGGCTCCAAATCAGATGTATATTGCAAAGCCTTATCTTCGGCTTCGATTAATTCGACATCAAGCGGTAAACCGCCAAACAGGTCTGCCAGAACCCGCCGCGCTTTGGTGATAATTTTCGGGGTCTTCACCGATGCATAAAATATAAGGCTGCCGTCTTCTCGCTGGTGTAATCCAAATTGCGACAAAGGCAAACCCGTCAGCGCGTGACTGACATCGACATTATTCAGCCATTCATCCGTAGCGGTCTTAAACCTCACGGCGCGCCGGCCCTGCAGCCCTGTAATAATAGGTTCACCCCCGAACTCGCCAATAATGCCGAAGTCGCCCGTGCGGTATCGCAACAAAGGCAAGCAAAAATTAAAGCCGCCCGTGACCGTAATTTCGCCCCGGTCCCCAGGCGCAACCGGGATGCCGGTCTCATCCAATGTCTCCACGATCAAGCGGTCTTGTAATAAGATATGAGCCTTGATCTCCGGGTCGAAAACGCCAATCGGTCCGACCTCGTTCATGGAGTAGATATCAAGCACCGGGCATTCAAACCTTCGTTCCAATTCATCTCGCAAACCCTGAGTCAACATCATAGCCACCGACAGCAGAGCTTTTGGGCGGTGCGACAGAGACAGCTTCAACAGTTCCGCAAACGAAATCGGGTCTCCGGCAATTATTTCCGGTGCCATAGCATCCAGATAACGAGCACGATCGTCCGGGTCATGCCAATCATTCGGATGTAGATTTATCTTCGCCAAACCGGACTCATTCATCTGCGGCGTAACCGAGACATAGGTGAAGCATTTTTTCTGATACCCCAAAAGAATAACGCCGACCTCGCCTTTGCCATTTCGGGGCGTCACCCCAAACCGGGCAAGGGCGTGTTTGTGATAGCTCAAATAACGCCCTGCGACTTGCGGATGAGACGGTACTAAGAGCGGATGCCCTGTCGTGCCACTGGTTTGGAAATGCATCATGCGTTTCACTGAGATACTATCGGGGACGAAGCGCGCGATATCAGCCGATAAGTCTTTGCGAGAAATAGTCGGCACGTGTTCCAGATTGGCCGGAGCAAAACCAAGTGCTCGATAATAAGGCACATCCGCGTAAGTCTTTGCGATGAAGTTGGAAATCCAATCCCCGCCATCATTTCGAATACGCGCAGAGGTGACACGTGTTGCATGCGGGCCAAGTTTTACTAGATCCTCTGAGGTTAGTCGGTTGCCGCTTTCATTCCGGAAAATGGGCGCGCAGGGATGCTCTCGCATAAAATCCAACATCTGCTTTCCATGGACCGTTAAAGTCGGATAGCGATTTTCATCCGTCGCGACGGACATTATTCGCGGCTCCATTTATCAGCAGATTCTTGCGCGGCTTTTCGGGCCAGCGCTTCGCGAACTTCGCGGGCGCGTTTTTCTGCAGTGCGGCTTGCCGCGAGCAATCTATCGCGCTCTAAGCTGCTAATCGCGGTCAAACGATCTGCGGCTTGTTTCTCACTTTCGCCTGAGGGCCTCAGGCCCATTCTCGACAAAAACATCCGCACGAGTTCCTCCCGGCGGTCCGGATCATTGACAAAACTATGCGCGCCAGTGACCACGGAAAGATCACGGGTTACCTGCCTCAAGACCGGCTCCACTTCGTTCTGCGAAATCTCCGTATCTAGGAAACTTTCATCATAGAGCAACCAAATTGCAATCATTACTAGCGCGAGTCGATTTCTCCCTTTCCCACGATCAGAAGAGATGTAAGGTGCCAATGATTCTAAACTCACAGGCTCCCCGAGATACGTCATAAAGTCATTCACAAGAGCGCTGACGACGACATGTCCGCGCCCGCCAATCACGGGTTCATTCAGAAACTCCTGCGGCGTTTCCGATAATCGGCGCAGCAGAACTTGTATCCTGGGCCCTTCCCTTTTCATCACTTAACGATCTCCATAGGTACGCTGACTGAAAGCTCGCGAAAAGACGACTAAATCTGCCATGTTGGAAATGGCGTGCACATCCCAGCCTTGCTCTGTCGCGGCGCGGTCTATCCAGTCCGTGCGCGCATGGGTCTCCCAACCCTGCCACAAACTTAGGGCCATGGTGCCCCCCCCGCCAGCAATCTCCAGAGCTTTTGCCGTTACGTCCCAACCACTATTGCCGAACTCATCCATATCAAACATGGTCGACAGGCCGTCATCTGAGATATGCAAGACGTGAACGGCCCGATCGGTTTTGCTCCGGTCCGAATAGGTATCCCTCAATTTGTGAATGGGGAAAGCTGTCGCGCCGCCAAAGAACCCCGTCAGAACTTTTAAAATGTCGACATCGCGGCGGACAAAACCCTTGGTCGATAAACATTGGTGTTTTCCGCTCCACAGGGTCACCTGAACATTGGCTCCGGCTTTGAGTGCCGACAGCGCCACAATCGCACCTGCCAAAGTCAAATAGGACACTTGCTGCGTTGGGTTGGGCATAGAGCCGGAGCTATCCACATAGAGGTCGAGATCAACGGGTTCGCGCACGATGTTCGTGCCCGGTTCATGTCCGATATGACGGCGTACGGTTGTCACGCCGGGAATAGGAGTTGGCGACTGCACCACAGATTCCAGCCAGTCTATATCCTCCAGCGGGTCGCCGGTTTCCCAGGGGTCGAGGCCTTCTATTTGCGGGTCCGGCGACGTCTTCTGCTGACGTGTCGGGAACCGAATGAGGTGCGGCAGAGCTTGCTCGCGGTAATAGCCCACCGCGATGTCTTCGTCAGATAATGTGACCCCCGCCGCACGTAAGATTTCGCCATATTCAAATGGCTCACGCATTTGCCCTGCGCTGCCTCTGTCGGAGGTCGTGTCCGGTGGCGCCGCGCCTATCGCATCGCGTCCCTCTCCCGTGATACGAGGGTCTTGCGAAGGATGGATATTGCCGTCGAGTTCATCCGCTTCAATGTTGCTCAGACCAATTGGCTCGCACCCTTCGGCCGCTGTTTCCAGATCCGTGAGCAAACCTGCCAGACCATGTTCCTCCGCGTCTTCTACCAAATATGGCAATGTCAGTGCCGCAAAACGTCCTGCGCCGGTCATCCAATCATTTGCATAAACCCGGATAAGCCGCGCGCCGAGCCAAGCATCGCCTTCAAGCGCCGCATCGTGGATCGGTCCGCCTAGATGTCCTTTTTCCACTTTCCAAAGCGATTCATAAATTCCGACATAGAGGGTCCAAAGTTTGCTCCTGGGCCGGTCTTTGGATTCCACTTTCTTTTGTCCATGTGCATGAAGGCGCGCATAAATCTCATCCATGCGCAGACCGCTTTGACGTTGCAGGCGATCATTGATCAACAGGTCAGTATATAAATTACCAATTAGCGGCGCATGACGCTCCAAGGTCGGCAGACCTCGGCGCAAACGGGCGAGCAGACGAAAGTGATCAGTTGCGCTGGCGGGGGCCAAAATATGATGACCAATTTCATGCGCTAAAATCTCAACCGCATAATCCTCAAGTCCCAGTTCAGACACGGTCTCTAAATCAATGACGACAGAATTATCGCGCAAGCGGATCATCGCGAAACTTCCCGTGAGACCTTGCTTGGCAGCCTCAACATTCGTCACGCATAAAAGCGGGTCTCGCAAGCGGGTATATTTACTCCAATGGGCGAGCGCTTCGGGCCAAGCTTCCCGCCAAACTTTGAGTCTCCGGGAGGTTTCTTCGTCCTTGTTTTTCACGGAACGGAGCGGCGCGGTAGAACGCGAATATAGTGAGAATGCGGTGACGAGATCACTATAGTCGAGCTATTAGCACAAAATTTCAAATCCTCATCCGGCATGTTCAGGGAAACAGTCGTAACATCAAAAGTCTTCACCGTATCATGTGCAGAGACGGCTTGAGATTCCTCCCAGTCTTCCGCCTGAACGGACTGAACAACCGCGCCAAACACATCCGCCGACAAGCGAAAATATTGATCATCGCTGCGCGCCAAGAAGCCGTCATAAACAGCTTTAATTTCCGGTGGCATAGGAAATGGTCCGCCAAGCCCAACGAACCCGCCAATGGTGTGGCCTTGGGACGGACCCAACCTGCCCGGCGTCCACCAAATATCTGCGGCGAGAGGGACCAAGCTCTCCGAGAGCTTTCCGTTTTTAGGATAGCCGATGGCGAGAGATACAATTTCTGAAGGGAGTTCGGACGCTGCTTTTAGCGCAGCATTTCGGATATGGGCGCCGCCAGAGCGCCAGGTCACGACGGTGACCAGATGACGAAGCTGTTCAATCGAGTTCAGGCGCGGTGCAATGCCTCGCAATAGGTCCAACCAGTCATTGTTTCGCACACCCGATTGCCCGGAGACATAGGTCGCCGTATTCGTCAGCGCGCCGAGACTCTCCAAAGCGTCGATCAAAATTAATTGGGGAATATTAGGTGCGACCTCTCGCCATATACGATTGACAAGGCCGTCTTGCGCATGCTTGCCAGCCCGGTTTTGAGCGACCAAATTCACAGCCATTTCAAACAGGTCTTCAGCGATATGGTGCGCGCGTCCAGGATCAACTTTGAAAACAGCCTGAACAATCGCGTCAACCTCCTCGCCTAAAAAATTTGAGAACGCTTCAGTGTCAAAGCCTGTATGATTGAGCCGTGCGGTGGAAACCATATTGTTAAACGTCTGCCGCCGAGCAGACAGGATGTCGACAAATGGCTGCGAGATCGACATTATTGCGCCTTCAACCACAATAGATAATTTGTGTAGCGCTGGTGTAGATATTTCAACTTTAGCAAATCATCATAGAGATGACCGTATAATTTACGGCCCTTTGCTTGTTGTCCAATCAGACGTTCTATTTTGACCAAACGCGCTCGCACCTCACGTTCTTTGAGTCCATCCAGACCCAGAGCGAACGCGGCGCTCAATTCGCCCACAGGGTCGTTCCGGTCTAAATCAAGGCGATCATATTCTTCATTGGATAAGTCGAGTAACCGCCGCAACCAACTGATCTTATCAGTGCGAAATACTGCGTTTTCCGGCAAGCTAAAAAACGGCGCATCATGATCGGGACGGAGTTTATCATTCAAGACAAAAGGCACGACCTGGCGCACATCGTCTAAGGACACTTCATTAGCGCCGCGGAAATAGCTCAGCGCTTTGGCAAATTTCAGCATCGCCATCAGGTTGCGTACTGAAAGACCATTCACAGTTTGGGTGCCGATGTCTTTCAAGCGATCACGCCCTTGGTCGGCGGATACGACCTGAGCCCATTCGACACGCGACAATCGCGCTGTGTCTTTTGTCATATATTCAAATTGTTCACCCGCTGCTTCGAACATTTCAAACTGGCTGGCAAAAAATTCGATGCGCCGCCTCACCGGTTCAGGAACGGCAATATCACGAATGTCTGCTACCATTTGATCAATTTCGGCTTCCGTGAATATGATCTCTTTCGGCACCAACTCTTCTGGCCTGACGTTGGCCTCAATGCGTTGCAACAGATCACTCAAAAATCGAGGGTTAAAAGACAGGGCCTGCACGATGACGTCGATACGATCGCGCAAAGCTTCGATGACTTGATAAGTGCCGCCACCTTGATCATCATTGGCTGTTAAATACCAAGCGGCATCCGGACATTCAAAAATTTGGTTTAAGATTTCAGCGTAATTGTCGCCCATGACGGTCAGTAAGGCGCTCTGCGTTCGTGTGGGAATTCGATTATATTCATCAATGATCTTGACCCGCATCCCCAGCCAGGATCGCCACGCAATGCGGATCTCGTCCATAGATTGCGCCGCCACGAGATCAGCCGGCAACGGATTGCCGAGTAAATCTGAAATCGTCATTTGCGGCTGACCATGCTGCATCGCGCGGCGCATGTCTTTAACAGGATAACCTGCCAACACGCCCATTAAAATCGCACTCGCGGTCTTGCCCCTACCGGGCCCGCCGACAAACAAACATTTACTGCGCGTCGCAAAAGTCAGCAGGGGCAGCAAAACATAGCTCGAATAACTTTGCGCAGAAGGTAACGTCAGGCGACTGCGGCCACCGCCAATATCAAATTGCTGTGGCGGCGTGTCATTAAATTCCACATCATAATGCGGGCTGATTATCGCGTTATTGACTATCCAAAAATAAGCCTGACGCAGTTTCTCATCCAATTTCAGCGTCTCGCCCGTCTGACCGGACGGAACATTGATTGGGCCAACAAAAAGATCGGCCACATCAAACTCATGCGTGCGAGGTTTAGAGTTCGGGTTGGTGGGCGACTTTGAAACCCGCTTGAAACTCTTAAATACCAATTTTCGCTCCCGCTCCTCAGCCTTTCGTTCGGCTACTCAAGAAAAAGCTTAGACCCCGGAAACACTGGGTCAAGCCAAATGCCGGTCTGGCTCGCGAAAAGAGAAGGCCGAACAGATCAAATATCCGCCCAGTTCACATCATATTTTGCGAGATATTTCTTCAGGCGATCCGCGTCATTTTTCGTCCTCCTGTTCTCGCGAGACACAGCAAATAATTTTCGTCCGGCATCACTCAGGCTGTCAGATTGACGGCAGACAAGAATAGCATTGGCGAGAGAGGGACGTTCAAACGGATCGATCTCGCTTAGCTGGGTTTGATCCATCACGGAGAGTAATGCCTCCTCTGTGGAATTTCCGGACGTCAAACGCCAGCCATTTTGTAGGCGTTCAATCTCTCGCTCCACACTTTGGAGCTGAATGCGCGACCCGTCTGCGAAGGTGCAAAGCCGCGTGACTGATGCCGCGAGATCACGGAAATTCGCGGCCCATCTGGCTTCGGAAGACATTGCGTAATTCAGATAGGCTTTTCGCGCTTCGGCATTGAATGTCATTTTTCGATTATTTTGAGAGCTAAATTTTGTCAGCTCATAGCTCAGATTCGGCTCAATATCCTCTCGGCGATCTTTCAGGCCCGGAAGCGTGTAACTCCACATATTTATTCGCGCGAGCAGATCTTCTCGAAACTCACCTCTCGCCACAAGTTCAACCAAATCCGTCGTCGTTCCGGCAATGAGCTGAAACTCACTTTTGACGTCTTGGTCGCCGCCGACCGGGTAGAACCTCTGATCTTCGATTGCGCTCAGGACCATAGCTTGCTCGTCCAAGCCCAAGGCCTCAATTTCGTCCAAGAAAATGAGCCCCTTATGCGCCATGCGGAGCAGCCCTGCCCTATCCTTAATCGCACCGGCATAGGCTCCGCGCTTATGCCCAAACAAAGTCGACATTGCAGTATCCCCGCGCAGGGTTGCGCAATTTACACTGACAAAGTCGCCTTCAATTTGATGACGGCGTTTTTTGAGTTCGAAAATGCGTTTCGCGAGATGAGACTTCCCTGCCCCCGTTGGACCGGAAATCAAAACAGGATTGGTCGTTCGAATGGCAACTTGCTCGATCTCATCAATCATCGCGTTGAAGGCGGCGTTGCGGGTCGGGATGCCCGATTTCAAAAATGAGGTGTCGGTTTGCCGCTCAGTCTCGAACCGATCTGCGAGGCGATCATATTTGGAGAGATCAAGGTCGATGACAGAGACCTTACCCGGTCCCGTCTTGTCTCTCTTTCGCGGTGGAGAGAGTTGCAGAATTTTGCCCGGTAAATATCTCGCCTCATTCAGAAGAAACAGACAAATCTGCGCGACATGCGTCCCTGTTGTAATGTGAAGCAAGTAATCTTCCTCTTGCGTATTGAACCGATAAAGGTCGGTGAAGTCGAAGAGCGCTTCATAGACCTCTTCCAAATCCCAAGGGTTATGAATCTCCATTTCATTGATGACGACGGTGGTGTCCGGCGAGACCAGCGCGATGTCTGCCTTCACCTGCTCCGCGATAGCCAGGTATTTGGGGTCGGCTAACAACTCAAAGCGGTGGATGATGAAGTCGTCTTGGCGGCACAGGTCAACGGTAGGTCTCCAACGCTCCCAACGTCCGGCCCCTTTCCCATTATCTAAGTTGATTCCAAGGAATCCGATAGCAACGCTCTTCTTCATGCATATCTAATATTATAACTTCATATAAAAATATATAGAATACTTGAACATTCGGTTGGGTTTCAGTCAGAAAAACGACTGCAAAATGAAAAACTATCGTTCAAAACCAACAAGTTATGATTTTTCAGCAAAAAACCATTTCCTAACAAGTAAGTCGTTTCGCATTTTCAATCTCGTTGGAAA
>ENA-ORXR01000979-ORXR01000979.1-marine-metagenome-genome-assembly--contig:-NODE-979-length-32970-cov-5.895875_pt1 | contig 32970 bp, 20 predicted proteins | sample MGYA00237866_ERZ511479 | MGnify/ENA metagenome assembly ERZ511479
ACCTGCGGTCAGCATGGATTGAATTCCATCATTATCTTCATCGTCACCGGAACCATCCATTGTTGTATAAGTAAAGGTGTAAGGCGCTGTTCCAACACTGGCAGTGATGTTAGCAGTACCGGTGGCATCTCCGGGGCATCCGGTTACATCTGTGGTTGCTACCATTAAGACTGGATTTGGATTCACGGTAATGATCACTTCTACCGCCTCACTTTCGCAGCCAATGCCGTCAACAGTAGTAACAAAAACTGATTGAGGGCTAGTAGCAACGGTTGTCATTGGATCGTAAGAACCGGCAGGGCCAGCTACTTGCATTCCTCCCATATCCGGATCTCCGTTATAAAAATTGAAGGTACCTGCCATCATTGACATACTAGTACCACTAACGACAATATTATCAAAAGCTATTTCCTCATTTCCACCATTCATTGCTACCTCTACTACTATATTCAACATATTTGCACCAATTCCAGAAGTTTCAGTATCCGGAATTGTAAAACAGAAAGTCTGCCCAGTCACGGTTATTAATATACCATCCGTTATATCCCCATCACAATTTGGATCAGAATATAAAGGCTCATTAAAAGCATCTCCATTATCTTGATAATTAAAACAAAAACCATTTGTGAGTGTGGTACTTATATCTGTGCTGTACTGAACGAAAACATGATCTGCCGCATCATATGCATTACTACCCGGAGAGTTATTATTTCCAGCGGCCATGTCTATACAAACTTCTACGGCTGAGAAGCCTGATATATTGATCGAATTGAGGGTCATAATTGCAGGATTAACTGCTGGTCCTCCATTATCATCCACATCCTCAGCGGCCCAAAAAATATTGGTACCATTATCAAAACTATAATTACCCGATATATTACTAATATTTGAACCGTTGGTAGTTCCAAAGTGATCAGAGGTTCCGTCATTAAATTCGCCCGTTGAGCTAAAACCAACTCCACCTCCATCAAAATTTTCCATTCCTAAAACCACTGGTGCACCACCGCCACCGCTGCCAGGCGTGATCGTGGTATCTTCTCCATCACAAACAGTGACGTCTGCAATCACTGGGGCCGCCGGAGCAGCATTGACGGTAATGGTAATCCCCAAAGCAGGACTTTCACAACCATTAATAGTTTGAGTGATGAATACTTGCTCGGTGCCAGCGGCTGTTATAGCCGCTGTATAATCTGCTCCGTTAATTATGCCTGGTGAGGTCATTGTCAAAGCAGCATCTGCGAAGAAGTTAAACGTTGCTGCGGCTCCGGGAGGATTGGAAATAGCCGTAATAGGAGAGATTCTATCTCCTTCACAGAAAGTGATTTCGCCCATGATACCAGGCGCAACTGGTGTCTCGTTAACCGTCAATTCGATACATTGAGAGGGTCTACAAGTCATATCTGCTGGTACTGGATCAAGGACTGCACATATATTGTACGTACCCCCAGCGAGTGTTCCGCCAGCTCCGGTTAAAGTCGCCTCAGTACCTCTATCTCCACTCATCAGATCCCCAAAAGGAACGATTCCTAAAGAAGTTCCCCCCGTATATGAGTCCATTGGAGGAGTTGCACCAGGAAAGCTTACGAAATTGATTCCAAAATCGGCTTCCATATTGGTGGCCATGTCCATATCTTCTAATCCACTGGCGGAAATATCGAAGGTTTCTCCAGCGCAGATGTCAGCTGGATCAGAGAGTGCACCGATGGTGGGGCAAACTGGTGCAGCACTATTCGGCAATTGAAAACCAGTCAATGCTAATTGCTCCGTTGTTCCATCGTTGGAAGAGGTATGGTCATCGTCTCCAACTACAAAAATGACACAACCAATTGGCTGATCTGCAGAAATAGCAACAAAAGCGGTATTATCATTTCCCCATTTATCCAATCCATTGTTATTTGATCCTGTTGGCGCGCCTAATGGTTCTGTTACGGTATAGTTCGTACCATTATTGATGGTACCTGTATAAATGATATCATTTTCTCCATTAGTCATCAAATTATCCATTTCATCAAATACGAGGATATGACCAAGTGTACCATTATTAGGACGAGATTCTAAATCTCCAATAAAAATTGAGAAATCTCGAATATCTGTCGCACTATTTTTAAAATCTAGCTTCACTGCATTTAAACCACTACAACCGGTATTATTGACATTAGTAGAAAGCCTGTTAATAGAATTAAAAGGGTTTGGTGCTCCTCCCTGGATACTATTTGAAGGGGCAACTGTGGAATTTCCAGTGGTTACAGCAGAAAAATTTGTTAATAAAACTGATGGTGAAATAGGATCGCCTGGACCCGAAAAACCTGTGCCACACACTATTGACCAATCTACCTGAAAAGAATTAGCACTTGCATCCAGAAAACTACTTGTACCTGATAAATCACTATTCATTCCTCCACCAAAAACATTTGAAGTATTTGCAGGGATCACTCCAGTTGCACCAAAGGACGCCACCCATGCGTCATCCAATGCCATGGCAGCTGTTCTTCCCGTGGCATTATTACCCGTTGCTTCGTCGGATATGGTGACGGTTGCTGTCTGAGCGATAACAAGTTGAGAGAGTAAAATTAAACAAACTGTCAAAAAACAGATTTTAAATTTACTTAGGAGCTGTTTTTGTAATAATTTTTTCATGAGTTTTGTTTTTGTTTGCAAGATTATGTGATAGCACGTAAGTATCTGTCAAAAGCATAGAAAGCTTTGACAAACAAGATTCATTTGGCGATAGTGAAATAGGATTGATTGCAGTACGATAAAGTGTACTGAGATGGTGTTGAAAGATTTTTGGAATGGATCGTACCCCAAAATTATAAAAAAACTGGTTAAAAGCTGTATACTACTACATTAAATATTTGTAAACTTCATTTTACGCTAGTGAGTGCTTTAAAAAATGAGGCATAGTTTGCAGAAACTATACTTTTTTAGTAAATTGTGATTCAAGAATCTTGACTTTTTATTTATGATTACAAAACTCAAAAATTTACTGGAAAAGCGAGCGTTCGGAGTTTGTAGCTACCTGGGGCGTAAGATGGGTATTGCTTCTGCGCGGGTAAGAATTTACTTTATTTACATTTCTTTTGTGGCGCTGGGGTCGCCAATTATATTCTATTTATTTGTCGCTTTTTGGCTAAATATCAGAGATTATATTCGTAGAAAGCGCAATATGCTCTGGGAGTAGGAGCTCAATATAAATTTCCTGAAGCAGAACCGTCGCCGTGTCGTTCAGAAGCCAAAGATTGTTACCAATTTCTAAATTGGTGATTACTGTGCAAAAACATACTCAATAATATTAGCGCCCATTTCCAAGGCTTTTTGTCGCAATGCCTCGGGATCTTTATGTACAGGTTGGTCCTCCCAGCCATCTCCCAAATCGGATTCATAACTATAAAAACAAACCAGTCGACCTTCCCACAACAAGCCGAATCCCTGTGCAGGTTTGTCGTCGTGTTTGTGGATTTTAGGTAATCCGTTTTTAAATTTGAATCGCTGCGAATATATTTCGTGTTCGAAGGGAAGTTCCACAAATTCTAACTCCGGAAATACTTCTTTCATCGCCGTGCGTACGTACGGGTCCATTCCATAATTATCATCAATGTGCAGAAAACCACCCGCTAATAAATAATTGCGTAGATTTTCAGCATCCGCAGCAGAAAATACCACATTTCCGTGGCCCGTCATATGAACAAAGGCGTAGTTAAACAGATCAGCACTGCCTACTTCCACCGTTTCAAAATCCGTCGCAAAATTTGTCTGTAAATTGGCATTACAAAAATCAGCCAAGTTGGGCAAAGCGGTCGGATTGGCATACCAGTCACCACCTCCACTATATTTGAGCAAAGCCATTTTTAACGAAGATTCTGCGGGAGGAGGTATCATGATAAAAGCAGTAAACAGGGAAAGAAAACAAAATAAACCAAGTATATTTTTCATGTAAAACTTTTTATTTATCAATTTTATTGGACTGCCCCAGTAAATTTACCGTATGACAAGCGACCATCGCCGCCGTTTCAGTCCTTAAACGACTTGCACCAAGGCTGACGGGAACATACCCGTTTTCAAAACTATTCTTAATTTCTACTGGAGAAAAATCACCTTCCGGACCAATTAGAATAACAACGTCCTGATCCGCTTTGTATTTTTCCAATAAATGAATTTCATTGTCCGCTTCACAATGTGCAATAAATTTTTGCGGCACATTGATCCATTCTTTTTTCAAAAAAGCACTCAATTTAACCATCGGATGTAAGAGCGGTAAGATCGTATTTTTTGACTGTTTGGCTGCGGCCAGAATAATCTTTTCCAGCCGAGCGGGCTTCACGACTTTGCGCTCCGAGCGCTGACATAAAACAGGCGTAATTTCATCAATCCCAATCTCCACGGCTTTTTCTAAAAACCATTCAAAACGGCTGATATTTTTTGTAGGAGCTACCGCTAAATGAAGTCTTTTCGTCCGGTGAGGGTACGTCTGCTGACGCGATAAGATACGCAGACTGACTTTATTTTTAGTGGCTTCAATAATCGACCCGAGGTAATTTCCACCCAAACCATCCATCAGATTTATCTCATCTCCTACCCTATGCCGCAATACTTGCACACAGTGTTTGGCCTCTTCTCCGGATAAAAAGGCTAATTGATCGTCAATATGAGTGGTATAAAATAGCTGCATTTGAGGTAAAAATATCATAATTTTAGGAGAGGTCCCACGTAGTTTTGGGAGATAGACTGGTAATATTGAACTAAAATGACGCTACGAAAACTTATCAGGGTTGGAAAAATCGGTGGTTTAGGTGTAAATTTGTGGGGAAGATGGTGCTTAGAAACGGTTCAAAAATAACTTTACACTTTTGACTGCTTTTTTATATCAATTTATTTATATACCATTTCTTATATTTTGGATAGTTTTTCGGTACATTTTCTTTTTCTTTATTTGGTAGCGTTTGTTTGTTTAATAATAAAATAGCATATGGAATATTTGATTATGATTGGCCAGTTGATGCTGAGTTTGTCCATTTTGATTGTTTTGCACGAGATGGGACATTTTTTCCCCGCTCGCTGGTTTGGTGCGCGTGTTGAAAAGTTCTATCTATTTTTCGATCCTTATTTTGAATTATTCAAGAAAAAAATAGGCGATACAGAATACGGGATCGGATGGCTGCCATTGGGTGGCTATGTTAAAATTTCCGGAATGATCGACGAGAGTATGGACAAAGAGCAAATGAAACTTCCCCCCCAACCGTGGGAATTTCGTTCCAAGCCCGCCTGGCAACGCCTGATTATCATGCTCGGAGGAGTAACAGTAAACTTTGTCCTTGGATTTTTAATCTACGCTATGGTGCTATTTACCTGGGGAGAAGAATATCTGCCCAATACCAATGTTGAATACGGTATCCATACGGACTCATTGGGCCTTGAAATGGGACTGCAAAACGGAGATAAAATCCTGAGTGTCAACGGTAAACCGATGACGAAATTCAGTGATCGTTTTTTACTAACCGAAATCGTTTTTAATGAAGCGAATAAAATGCAACTGGAACGAAACGGTAGCAGTATGACTTTACCGATTGATGAAAAATGGATATCAGAACTAACCAGTTATAAAAATAAAAACGAACGACTCTTTACGGCCCGATTACCATTTGTAGTACAGGGTGTTCCCGAAGAAGGAAACAGTCCGGGAAGAGATGCGGGAATCAAAGTTGATGATAAGATTATCGCCGTCAACGGTCAGCCTACGCCATTTTATGATCAGTTTGTGGCAGTAGCCAAAGAAAATAAAGGTAAAAAAGTCGTGATTACGCTAGCGCGTGAAAGTAATAATATAGAAGTACCACTGACCTTAACTGAAACGGGTGCGATCGGTTTGTACCGACATAATTATCCGTACTTTTATAAAACGGAAAGACAAGACTATACGCTTTTGGAATCTTTTCCTGCTGGTATAAACAAGGGATGGAATTTCCTCTCTTCTCAGTTTAAAGCCTACGGACAAATGTTTAAAGGCAAAATCAAAGTGACGGAAAGTCTCGGCGGGTTTGGTTCTATCGGAACCCTTTTCGGAAAAGAATGGATCTGGGAAAGATTTTGGGAATTAACCGCAGCACTGTCTCTTATTCTGGCCTTTATGAACTTACTGCCAATTCCGGCACTCGACGGTGGACATGTGATGTTTTTACTTTATGAAGTGATATCTGGTCGTAAACCCAGTGACCGCTTTATGGAAACTGCCACGGTGGTCGGCTTTGTGGTGGTCATTGGCCTCGTACTCGTTGCCAATGGTCTGGATTTATTGCGGCTACTCGGATTTTTTAAATAAAAAATGCGAGATCAGCTATTCGTGCCATTTTAAAAAGTATTACTATTACGAAAAGTGAAATAACGTATATTGTTGGCTACTTCGGAATGAGGTATAAATAAACGGACTGATGTGACAACCAATATCAGTCCGTTTTTATTTACAATGGTTCGGTAACTTTTAATTTGGAGGTGATTGCATTAAAAATTTGGCTTGTTAGCCTGTTGGCTATTAGCTAGTTGGCTTCTCTTCAACGTATTTCACGAATGAGGGAAGCCAACTAGCCAACTGCTAACCAGCTAACAGCGAAAAAACAATCCCTATTTGAAAGTTAATCTCAAAAATTAGCTAATCTAAAAAGTTACCGCACTGTTAATTTAGGAATGTTGATAAAATAAATTAAGACACTATGCTTATATGACATTTTGCCGATATAAAATCTCCTCCAGATAATAAATAATTGTCTATATTTGTCCCAGTCAAGACCCATCACACCTTACAACGAGCTCACCCGATTTATTCTGAATAATTGAGTTTCCCAAAAACTGTTTATTTAAAATAAAATAGAAATGAGAAAACATTTGTTCTTTCTTTTGGCCTCCTTATGCGTGGCCTTCTCCTGTGATGCGCAAGTTTCTTATACTGCCAACGACTCCGTTGCCGTATATCCGGGACCCTTTGGTTTTGGTTCTAATATGGGCTATTTTCCTCCGTGGAAAGATGTAGACCTGGCAGAATTTGCCGCTGGAAATCCCGACAAAGGAATTCACGGTGCGGGTGTCCGTAGCTTACGTCCTGCCCTTCCCGAACATTTTCTGGAGCAATGGGGATATGATATTCGAATAGAAACCCACGCGTACTACAAGACACTGGGCATTCAAAATAATACAATCTTTATTGGATATCCATCGCGACCACATCAGGATTCTACCTTCCACTGTGCGGATCGTCCATCGGAGCTATTCCGTAATATGTACGCGCCCATTTGGGACAATGGCGAAAACGGTACACCCGTCAATGATACTAATTTCTATGCACTTTACTTATACAATTTACTGGATAAATACGGGGACTTTGCCCGCACCTGGGAAATCTGGAATGAACCTGATTTTGACTTTGTAGGCAACGCCTGGAAGCGTCCCGGAATGGAAGGCAACTGGTGGGTGAACGATCCTGAACCTTGCGAATATGCTATTCAAGCGCCTGTACAAAATTATATCCGAATGCTACGGATTAGTTACGAGGTAATTAAAACCTTGCGACCGGATCAATTTATCGCCATCGGAGGAATCGGTTATCCTTCTTTTTTAGATGCCGTTTTGCGCAACACCGATAATCCTGACAAAGGAAATACAACTGCTGCATTTCCCGATAAAGGGGGTGCTTATTTTGACGTAATGAGTTTTCACGTATATCCGCACGTGGATGGCAGTATGCGCGACTGGAATCAGGAACGCCTAAGCTTTGACTATTACCGACACTCCGACGCGGCGGTGGATGGTGTGGTGGCAAAGAAAAAAGAATTTGAAAATGTATTGTTAAAGTATGGTTATGGTGTTAATCTGCCGCAAAAACATTTTATCATTACAGAGTGCAACATCCCGAGACGTTCTTTTGGTGAGGCGATTGGTACCGACGAAGCACAACGTAATTTTATCATCAAAACACTGATCAAAGTACAGGAAGAGTCGATCCGTCAATTTTGTATTTTTAATTTGGCAGACAGTCGAAAAACAAACGAAGCAGAAACAGAATTCCACCTGATGGGGATGTACGAAAATTTGGAAAACGAAGATCAACAGGTTCCCAATGATGTTGCAATTGCTTACAAAACTACTTCAGATATTTTATTTGAAAAAACATATGATGAGTTAGAAACACAGGCACTGCTATTGCCCGAAGGAGTTCGCGGGGCAGCTTTTAGAGATGAGAAAGATAATTTTACGTATGTCCTGTGGGCCGAAACGGTTATTGATCGTAGTGAGCAGGCAAGCCGGGAATATACTTTTTCTCCGCTGATTCCAGTAGATTCTATTTTTGTAAAATCCTGGGATCATTCTATTAATCCTGATGAGCAATTGATTGTTGGTAGTTCTATACAACTGACAGGCGCTCCGGTGTTTTTAGAAGTTAGACAGCCCGAAGGGTATGATGTGGTCATCGAACGGGATACAACGGTGCCGATCGTCAAGATCCCTTTTCGGGTTTATCCAAATCCTTTTGTGGCCTCCGCCAAAATTATTTTTCAGCTGGATCGTACTCGAAAGGTTTCTCTGGAAATATATAATTCAGAGGGTCTTTTGGTTAGAACTTTTCGTAAAAATGAAGAATTACTCCGAGGTGTTTATAAATACGAACTGGATGATTCAATTTCTACGGGTATTTATATTGTAAAATTAACGGTGGACAAGGAAGAGATTATTTCGAAGATTGTAAAGGTAAATCAGGAGTAAACCTGCCGATCGCAATCAATTAATGAAAGTTTAGCTGAGTGCTAAACTCATTTTAATAGTCTGAAATTGTATTTTAATAAAAAAATTCTTTATCATCGTACTGTATTCCAGACAAGCTATAGGAATGTTGACAAAATAAATGACGATGAAAACGAGTATCATAATATTATTGACTATTTTCAGCTGGACGCTTTCCGCTCAGGCGCCTCCAAATACCAATGTTTATCTTTTTGATTTAATGGTAACCGACTCCAATGACTATAAATTAACACAACCGAAATTTCTGACAAGTTTCAACGCCAGTGGTTATAACAATCAGCCTACCTTTGTCAACAACGAAAAGATAATGCTGACGGTACAAGTGCCAGGTGAGCAACAAACAGATTTATATCACCTTGATCTAACGGATAAAATTAAAACTCGATTTACGGGTACGTATGAGAGTGAATACTCTGCCGGAATTGTACCAGCCTTTAGAGCTAAAATGGCTAGCAGGCAAGTATCCTGTGTTCGCGTGGCGACCGACGAAAATAAAACACAGTATTTATGGCAATATCCTTTTGATCGTTCCAGCGAAGGATCGGCCATTCTAGAAAATCTGACGGGAGTCGGTTATTACGCCTGGTCTAACACTAACAAGCTCGCACTTTTTATTGTCGGAGAACCACATACGCTGGTAGCCGTAGATTTAAAAACGAACAACCAGGTAACCATTACCTCAAATATCGGACGCTGTCTCCGTAAATTTCCAAACGGTGATATCGCTTTTGTGCACATGATCGACGAGAAAACCTGGTTGCTAAAAAGACTCAATATGTCTACCTACCAACCGGAACTGGTCACAGCCATGCTCGAAGGCGTGGAGGATTTTACACTGCTAAATGACGGAACCATCCTGATGGCCAAGGGTAGCAAAATTTATAAATTTAATCGAAAGAAAGACATCAGCTGGAAAGAAATTGCGGATCTGTCCAGTCTTGGTCTTCGTAATATTTCGCGGATGTCGGTTAACTTTGCAGGTAATAAACTTGCGTTGGTGAACGAGCGGTAACGTTGATTAAAACTAAAAACAGTTATTGGTTGATCAATCCTCGTTCCTAACGTTTTCATACGGCAGAAAGCTGTGGAGCATTCTTTTACTGATTTCTATAGAAAATGTATTACAATTAACGCCCATGACCACCACTGACCAAACAAATAGGACGGTTGAAATTCCCGATGCCCCGCTGAAAATTATCTCACTCGTTCCATCCCAAACAGAACTATTATATTATTTAAAATTGGATAAAGAAGTAGTTGGTATTACCAAATTTTGTGTTCACCCTACTGCATGGTTTAAAAATAAAACAAGAGTCGGTGGCACCAAAAAATATCATTTTGATCGCATTGAAGCGTTAGCACCAAACCTCATTATTGCCAACAAAGAAGAAAACGACAAGGAGCAAATATTGCAGCTCGCCAAGCAATATCCGGTTTGGGTGAGTGATGTAAAAGACTTGGCTGATGCGAACCAAATGATCCGGTCCATAGGAGAAATCACCCATACAAAGCCTCTGGCAGATGACCTTGCAGACAACATACAAACCGGTTTTTCAAAACTCAAAGACCAAGTTGCCAATCGTCCAGAATTACGCGTCCTTTATCTAATTTGGCAGAAGCCCTATATGACCATTGGTGGAGATACTTTTATCAATGATATGATTGAAAGTGCGGGCTGGATTAATTGCTACGCCGATCAAAATCGCTACCCTACCCTGACCGAAACAGAGATCACCGATCTTCGTCCGGACCTCATCCTGCTCTCTTCCGAACCTTTTCCATTCAAAGAAAAACACATTTCAGAAATTTCTAAACTATGTCCAACAGCCGTCATAAAACTAGTAGACGGAGAATATTTCAGCTGGTATGGAAGTCGTTTATTGCAGACTTCTGAGTATTTACGTAACTTAGTCTGATTATGTACAGTTCCGTAAATCCCACTGTAATAAAAATCCAAGCATTTATGAAATTCCATATACTACTTCTGCTTTGTCTGGCAGGCTCCACCATCACAGCCTTTACACAAAATAAAAGCCCTGAAGTTGACCAACTAGTGATTCAATTGAAACCAGAGGTTGCCGCAGAATCTTTTCTTAACGAATTTATTTCCAAGCAAAAATTAAAAGCTGTTTTCTACGCCGGTACACCATCTCCCAACCGACAATTATCGTTATTGGAATTCGATCCATACTTCACCGATGCTCAGAAACTCATGGACCTGTTAAATAAAAAACCAGAAGTAAATTTTGCTGCTTTTAACGAACAAGCGACCATTCGAGCAACACCTAATGATCCCGATTATACGGAACAATGGCACATGACACTTATCAATGCTCCCGAAGTCTGGAACTTCACCACTGGAGGCCTAACACCACTCGGCGACACCATTGTTATTGCCAGTTTGGAATCCTGCGACACACAACACGAAGACCTACGAGATAATATCTGGCGTAATTATCTGGAAATTCCCAATAATGGCATCGACGATGATAACAATGGATATACAGATGACTACGAGGGTTACAATACTGTTAATGATAATGACCAACACCTGATCAGCTCCCACGGATCCAGGGTTTGTGGATTGATGGGTGCAAAAGGAGACAATGCTATCGGAGTTACTGGTGTCAACTGGGACACCAAAATGATGGTGGTCAGCAATACTTTACTGATCAGCGACATTATTACTTCCTGTGAATACGTTCTGAATCAGCGAGTGGCATATAACGAATCCGACGGAGCAGAAGGCGCCTTTATCGTAGCAACCAATTCTTCTTTTGGGTTTGATCGTAAATTCCCGGAAGACAATCCCCTATTTGGTATATGGTGTGATTTGATGGAAGAAATGGGACAAGCAGGTATTTTATCTGTAGTGGCTTGTAATAATGACAATATTGATGTGGATCAGGTGGGAGATTTACCTTCTTTTTGTAGCAGTGACTATATTATCGTAGTAACCAATACCGATCGACAAGATGAACTTAAGGGTTCTTTCAGCGGAACGGCTACGCATATGGATTTGTCGGCTCCTGGCACTGAATCTTTTAGCACTCGTCCAAACAATGAATATGGAACAATTGGTGGTTCTTCTGCTTCCAGTCCGCATGTTACGGGAGGAATCGGATTATTATACAGCGCTCCCTGTGTTGACTTTGCCAGTTTCACTCAAAACAATCCTACCGATGCGGCATTGCTCATGAAAGACCTGATCCTTGACGGAACGACCAAACTTCTCGAACTGGAAGGAAAGACGGTATCAGGTGGTCGCCTCAATTTGGAAGGTAGCCTAAATCTATTACAGGAATTCTGCGGAGGTGCTGCCGGACCGTTGGCGATTACCTCTATTATTCCTAACCCTTCTTTTCCCGGTGAGCAAGTTTTCATACGTTTTCAAACACCAGACGAGACGACTTATCGTTTTAAAGTAACAGATGTATTAGGTAGAACGATTTTAAATGGAGAAAAAGAATCAACAACTTTCGGTAATAATCTGGTAGAAATAGAGACTTCCAATTTTGCTCATGGTATCTATTATTTCACGGTAGAAAATTCGAGAGATACGAAGACGGAGGCGTTTGTTGTTTTTTAAAAAATCTTCAATGAATAATGATTTTTTTAGTGAATAGTAAAATGAATAATGCCCACAATCGTGTAAATACGATCGTGGGCATTTTTAATTAATCCATTATTCATTACCTCCACATCACAACCTTCCCAACAGTCCCATCAAATAAACGCATTTTATAAACTCCCGATTCGTTCCTTCAATTTCAGTTTGTCCGGCAGTCGCATTGAATTCTTCCCTTAGCGTACGGAGCGCACCTTCCAGATAATTGATCATTAAAATTTGTGTTCTTAATTGTATATAACGTTCCATATCGGAAGATTGGAGCGCCGCTAATTTTTTAGATCGGAGCGGTTGTCCATTAATAAAATGATCGTAGAGATCAAAGAATTCTAAAGGAGAAAATCCTTGAAAATTCCGGAGTCTTCGCAAGGCTACTTTAGCCGCCTCTTCCGGATTGGCGACCGTCGCGGTGGCAGAACCAATCTGCTGAAAAAACCCACGAATACTTTTTTGTAAGTTGGCGCGCTTGATCTGCTCATCCGCTTTTGGCAGTAATGTAAACTCCAATAATTGCTGTGCGTAATAACGTGCACGCGCTTCAGGTTTGGCTGGTGCAAAATCAGCGCTAAAATAACTTCTGGTCAAATCCTGCATCGTCAAGTGACGCCCGACCCGGGGTTCGTGCAATTGATTATAATAGGTCCGATCTACCGCGTAAGGAGCGTAATCGTATTCGATCACTTCGATCCGTGACCAAAAATCGGCGGTAAAAGGTTCATCATCCTGACGGTACATCGCTCCCAGATTGGTCGCGGCACACAACAGCATATTTTCTCCAATCTGATAATTGGTACCATCCGAAGCCGTAAATATTTTACTGCCCGCAAAAAAAGGATTCAACGATTTTCGTAAGGCTTCCGGCCATTCTTTTATTTCTTCAATACTCACCAAACTATGGGGCGTCGTGATCGCACGGGTGAAGCCTGCGGGTGTCGTATAAGGTCCTCGCTCGCCAAAACGAATGGCGGTTACCAGACTGTTTTTGGTTTGCCATTTATCAGCGGCATGTTCAAAGTATTCTCGGTTGGTGAGCGCGGCCACAAATTTCAGAAAGGCACTTTTTCCAGTACTCGGCGGACCGGATAACAATAAAATTCCGGAACCACTCATCCGCTGCATTTTGGCTTTGATCATGAACTCTTCCAGCTTTTTTTGGAAGTAGGGTGTATCATCAATAAACTCAGGTGGAATAGCTGGCACCTGTCGGGTTCGATTTTTTTCGAGATGATCCCGTTTCTTTTTTTCCAGGACACAACGCAAGGCTTTGGCTTCCACTTTTCCTTTGGGTAATAAATCATTTAACACCTCCGGATCAAACTGCGGAAAGGACGCCGCCTTCGCTTCACCCCGGTGGATATCCCAAATTGCTTCCAGCATTTTATAACTAATCACCGCAGGCAAATAAGTTTTCGTCTTCGCCAAAAAATCGGGATAGTTGTTTTCCTGAATTTCAAAAGCACGGCCCGCCGCCAGATTTTCGGTGGTATCCGGTCGGTAGATTTCCTGATCGGTATCCCGTACAAAACAAACCAGAAACCAGTCCGCCGTTCCCGGTTTTTCCAGCATTTTTATTTCCCATTCGGGGAAACGGGTCGTGGCAGATTCCAGATCTACAAAGAGGTCGGGATCGTTTTGTACGTAGGCATATTTGCCTTCGTAAGCCACCATTTTTTCGAGGTCGGCCCGATTTTTTTTGAGGATACGATTTTCTAACCGACGACGTAAATCGAGGGACAGTCGGACATCTTTCATCTCCGATTCTACCCGACGAATATCGTTGAGCAACTCCTGGTAAGTGGCGTTACCGGACAATTCTACGTCCGAAAAACTGCCCGAGTGGTGCGCCACAAAAAAGTCAATGGCCGTTTCAATCATAGTCGCCATCTGCTGTTTGGCCGCGACGGATTTTTTACGCTTTCGCTCAATTTCGACCATCAACTCTCCGCGTCTTTTCACCACCTTTTGAAAGAGCCGACTCTGAATCGCCGCCGGAGATAAGCTGCGTTGTTCTGCTACATTTTGTAAAACGAATGGTTGTTTTAGAAGGCTCATCAATTCCAGCGCGGCGGGATGCGTAGCCAATAAAATCTCAAGTTGTCGAAAATCAAAGGTCTCGTCGATGGCTTTTTCAATTTCCGAAATTTCTTCGTTGATAAAATTCTGTAAGGCCGTTCCGTCGCTGCTGATCTGTCGCGAAAAAGCAAGGTTTAATTCTTTTTGAATAGATCGAAAAGAACCCATGACATTTTCGATATTACCCGGATACATACCGTGTAATTCCTGCTCATACTGTCGGAGGTTATTTAGAATTTCGCGATAAGCAGCGGGATCTTCCAATTCGTTTATTTCAGAATGATATTTTTTTACTTGATTTAGAATGATGCGACTTCTACCCTCTTCGACCAGATTGCGAACTTTTCGCTCTGAAGGTTTGATAATATTATTAACAATGTTTTTCAGTCGCTGACCGATCAACATGATGCCTTCGTTTTCCGCGTAGATGGTCAGTTCTTCTCCGACGTTCCGGCGAGCGATGGCGATTTTATTTTGAATGGCCAATAGAGCTTCGTAATCGTTTCCGGCCTCCACCAATTGGTGTTCGATATTGGTTTCAAAATCATAGCGGGCTTTTTCGTAGATCGACGGTAATTTTTTCTCCTCCGGAACCGCTACTTCGGTAATGACTTTGGCAAATTGGGTTTTAGAAAATAAACGTTCTCCTTTAAAAAGGTCTGCGAGATTTCGCAGCACCGTCGCCAAATTTTGCTGATCGTCAGGAACTTCCAGGTCATTAGAATTGGTAATCACTTTCAGCAACTGATCTTCTGCCTTATTCTTCAACAATAAATTTCCGGCCTGATCTAATTCAAATCCGGGACCAAAATTTCCGATCTCGGAAATTTCAAAAACATCTGCTTCTGTCAGGTGGTAAGCGTAGAGATTTCCCTCGGCTGTTTGTAAATAAAGGATGGTTAGATTTTCGTCCATCCGTACACAGGTCGCCGGGCGTGGCAAGGCAACTCTGCGTGGCCACTTGTGCGGCACCACCGAGCGATGTGTATTGACGATGGTCATTTCCTGTGACTTGGTCAACACAATAATCAAATAAGGATCGGCGGGTAAAATCTGATAACATTGGTGGGCCAGCGGCAGCCGCAGCATATTGTTGGTATTGTCAACTAAGCTATCGATCGCCAGTTCTTCGGGCGTATGATAAAGCTTATAACGATCCGTCGCAAAATAGTGATCCATTCCGCTCGCCTCAAAAAAGTCCTGAATATCGGGTGACCGAAAAACCAGTGCCTGTTCGAAGGTCGCGGGATTTTCAGTACGGGTAATGATCCACTGCTCGGGTGGTAACAAATGCCCTCCAGCGCTTTGGGTTTCGATCATGATGGCTACTCCACTTCGTTTGTTCAGCGGTGTAATCACAATATTATTCTTTGCCGTAAAATGAACATAACCACTATACCACTTTTGTTGAAAAATAATCAGGGCTTCCAAAAACTTATAAAAGCTATCAAATTTATTCGGTAGGTTATCGACTATCTCGATGATTATTTCCTCGATCTTCAGGTGTTTTAAAAATCGGGTCAATACCTGCTTGGTAGTTTCGAGACTATATTTTCGGCGGAGGCCAACGGCCAGACTTCCTTCCCCGGACTTGATACATTCGGTGAGAAAGAGATGAAATTGAGATTTTGTTTTGGCTTTTTTCTGATCCAGGTTATTCAGGTTGAGAATAATTCGGTCCGCGCCTTCAAGATCGGCTTTGCGGTATTTTTCCGGTAGGTAGTGGTCAATGTCCAGTTCTCTGCCATAAGCATCGTAGAAACTGAGATTGGGGCTATCGTAGTACGTGAGGACGATGACGTCTTCGGCGGCGGTTTCTCCAGTGAGGAGTCGAATATTTTCAATTTTAGTGTCGAGGATTTCGATGTGGGTGTCGCGCTCGAAGTGGCCGGGAAGTTCGTGGTATTTGAATTGTTGTTGGATTGGGTGCATGGAGCGGAGTATGTAATGCGTATCTGGACGAGACGTCCAAACGAGCGGTATTTTTGTTTTTTCAAATATAATTAATTTTTTCTATTTTGATGGGATTGGCTTTCGGTAGGCGGACGATGGGCGCTCTTTTTGCGTGTTTTGGATTTATTGGTTTTGACAGGATTTATTGGTGATAAAAAAATAATTTGATTTGAGTGTGTGACAAATTGCAGGATCGAATTAAAGCCAGTTGGCTCTCTTCTAATGTATTTTACGGTTGAGGGAAGCCAACAAGCCAATAGCCAGAAGGCAGAAATTAAGTTTTAAATGCATAAAACTTTCCTTATATTTGAAACATGAACGCCTCCACCTCTTCACCCCTTATTGAGCACCTACCCTCAACGACCCGCCAACAGTGGAAAGTACTACAACAGAAGCATTTGGAAGATAATTTTTTATTGTTGCTCGGCAAAGATTGGTACGGACATATTGAAGAAGGAAAGTACGAAGCGATTTTAAAAAATAAAAAACAACCTGCGCTGACTACAATTTTTAATCCATCTTTTACGCCCAACCAAAACCATTGGCGATCTCTACGGGATGCGATGAACTCTCGGGGATTTTTTGTACCGGTAGCAGCGCTGAATAAATTTTCGATGGCACAAATTTTGGAGCACTTGGACTATCTGCGAGCGTACGAGCAATTGATCGATTTACCACGGTTGTTACAGCTGACCAAAGCGGCCGCGAGTGAGGCAGATTATAAAAACTTACCACTACCCTATTTATTCAGCTGGGAACATTTCCAACAGTTCGCTCTTTTCCTGACGCAGCAAAAACAAATCAAACCTTATTTATTACAATATCGTTATCGAGCGGGTGATTTTGAGCATTTTTTGCCGGGACAGCAAGTTATCGTTTATTTGCATTTGCTAGCGCTGGATTTTTTCGGACTAGGAGACCGGGGAATTAAGATCAAGCGACTGGTTGAGGTGGCGCAACCAATCGTCCAGTCTTTTATGGAGGATTACGATACCACGCTGTTTGATTTTTTTGAAACTATTAAAAATAAAAAACGGGTTCCCAATAAAATAAGCGCAACGACCGATATAAAAAAAGCGTATTCAAAAATCTGCCAAACGGATTTCCCGCTGATCACTTTTCAGGAATTAGTGGATAATCAATCGGGTAAAAAACTAGGAGAAGCCTTACCAGAAGCGGCTTTTCAACTGCTAAATAATGGCGAAGAAAATACAGGAAGCCGGATAAAAAATATTTTTGGTCAGAAATCTATCATCGCACGCTTACAATCAGTTCGCGAAAAAGACAATTCTGAAAACTGGCCAGCCTTCATTCCGGACACACCCGCGTGGACGGATAAAAAACAAGTACAATGGCACCAGTGGTCTCCGAAAAAAAGACAAAAAATCTTGGGTGCGATTACTTACATGAAACCTGAATCTCAACTCGCACTAAACGATACGGTAAACAAAAGACGCGCTTTATATCTGAGCGCTGCGACCCATCAGTTCACCAGTCCTTTTATAAATTGGGAATTAAAAAACAACCAACTCATTCCGGTACTCCCTGTTCTTCCTTCGACCGAAACCCAACGGCTACGGGAAGCTTTTTTTCAGACACAAGGCGAGGAGACCAAAGCTAACCACCGACTGGCCGCACTCACTAAAAAGATAAGCGCATTGTCTACCGAAGTGGCCGTAGTAGAAATGGCCAAAAAAGAAGCTCCGTTTACACAGACTGCTCTACAGGAAAAATGGCAGCTAATCGTAAAATCACACTTAACATCCATTGCCAATAAAATAAGTTTTGATGTTCATAAAATGCGACAATACGGGATTCTACAAGGGGAAGAACTACCGGACGAAAAAAAGAATATTTGGTTACAGGAAATGCTGAAGATTGAGGAAGAGGTAAAACCGTATGTATTGTTTGTAAAAAACTCATTTAGAACGGCTTTACCGATCCGACGTACCGTGCGCTTTGATCCATACCGACACAGTATGGACGGCGTAGAATTTGATCCGGAAACTTTTGGGGATCAATTTAAATGGCAAAGTGGTGAAGTTATGCGTACGTTACGTCACGAAACCGCGCGAGGCTACGCCGAGCAACTTAACGCTTTTGCACTGGATTCGTCGGGTTCGATGGAGCACGAAAAAATGCGTAATTTATTTAAAATATTATATTTGTTAGTACTCGGTCTGGAGGATCGTAAAAGTCACGATGCGTTTCACTTTTTTGGTACCTATTTTATTGAAACGGTTAATATTTCAGATACGTATACCAACCGCTCGGTGCTTTATACGATCATTCGCAACATCAGTAAAATCAAAGATACAGACGTTATTTACGGTGGTCGCGGTGGCACCAATATCAGCGAGGGTATCCTACGGTGTCATAAAGAAGTGATTACGCTTAAGAATAAATTGCAAGCTATACAGCCCGAACTGAACTTACTCTGCTCGATCTTTGTCATTACGGACGGAGAGCCTTCGATCGGCGTAATCAATACGGATGACCTCTCGGGTATGATCGAAAACTTACGCCAAGAGGGTGATATTGCTATCAAAGGTATTTTTGTAAAACCAGAAAGTATAGAGGAAGATGGTGCTTTTATGGAACCTGTTTTCGGGGATGGAAATTTTGTAGAAACGGATGATTTTGAAAAGGCGATTCATGAGTTAGTATTATTGATGTCGAGGACTTATAAGCAGCAGCGGAAAGAGATGAAGGGGAGGATGGGTTGACGATGGGTGGACGATTGGCTTTCTGGGGACGCAAACACTCGATTATTGAGCATGTGGTCTAACTACTTTATAATAAAACAGTCACCTGATCTGCGAATACGATAACAGAGATATTATTCATTCTTAATTAAAAAATTATTCATTATATCGACTATTCATTAATAAAATGACAGACTTAAGAATAAAAAAAGGAGAAATATTTGATGGAAATACGGTGGCGGAGGTCAAAGTGTTTGGGGATATTCTGGTCGTTTGGTTGACGGAGGAATTGGTAGAAGTTTATCTGGCGATGGAAGTTGAAAAAGGAGCCAAAACAAAATATCAGATTGGTGGAGAAACGATTATTAAAGCCTTTGTTCCTCCCGAAAGTGAATTGTTAATTTTAGAAACAGCACGAAATGTTTTTTATCGGGATTTTGACAATCACGCTATTCCTGATTCTGAAAATTGGATAGACTATTTTATAGAACCGATCAAAGGACAGTTTTATAGAAAATATCCGAGCGGAGAATGGTTCGGGATTGAAGGCTACCGATTGTGGCCGACGGTTTTCTTACAGGATGATGTATTGATTTCGCTAGAACAAAAAATGAGCAGACAGTCCGTTGCTTTTATTGACAAAAAAATTGTTATCTCTGCGGGTCATTGTTTAATTCAGGCGGGACGGATCGTTATGGATCGTAAATTGAACATTATTAGCTTGTACGGAGAAAAGGTGACGAGTCTGGGAAATCAGTCTATTGTGTTTAAAAACGGGGAGCAGTTGCAGGAAGTAAAAGTAGGTCTTCACCAAAAAAGATTTTTATTTGAGGCTAGCGGAAAACCCTATTTTATTAACGACGAATTGATCACCGAGTATCTGGGTGCGGTACAATTGGAAGCGCATCATTTTGAATTATTTGGTAGTTCCAAAAATAAATATGCGGTTCGCAATGATTCTTCGGAAGTATTTTGTTGTGAAGGTCAGCCGGTTTTTATCATCGCCGAAACATTTACCAAAATAAAAAATAAACCGATCGTCGCCTGCCAGCGTAAAGCGGAAGAATTTATGATTTACCTGGATGGTACACCGCTCCGACTACCGGGACTACCAGGCCAGTTAATTGAAGGAGTCGAAAAGGTTGTATATAAAGTACACCAATCTAAAGTACGGAATATCCGCGTGGCTGGAAAATCGCAGGTCTACGACGAAACCACCGATCAACTTTTCACCATCGACAATCAGGCGCCCGACCACATTGCCGATCCGGAACATTATCATACCGAAGTTGGCATCGCTTATTTCGGTAAACGTTCAAAATTATATCTTAAAAAATACCGGACCCTACTCCAACTGCCCGACGGCATGGGCATCCGTGAAATCACCAGCGGTCCGGATCAAAAATTGCTCAACGCAAAAGACGAAAACGGTCGCCCGATCGTACTCGATATTCGAAAAGGTTTTCTGAATCTTGCCATTGCTACCGTCGCAGAAGAAGAGATAATAGAAGTATTTGACCAACCTCGCAAGATGGGATTGATTACCGTTCAGAACGTCGCGCTAAAAACCCTCGGTGGACAAACTGACCGCGTCGTCAATCTCGACGAACCCAGTCTGGAATTATTTACGCTACCCGAAAAATTTACCAGCATTCTGGCAACCAACGACGTATCTCTTTTTCAGTCATCAGAAATTCTGCGGCTCGACTTTTCAGAGATTACAAAACTGGGAGATATGATCTTAGTTAAAGCAGATTTCATTGCTTACACCGAGGCTAGTTTTTCCGTATTAATCGATCAGATTACGGGACAACCCTTACACCTCGAAGGCGCCAATCATAAAATTGAACTGGTCACTGGCTTATTATCCGTCACGCTAAAAAAGGAATTTTTTATCGGACGACACCGGATGATCAGCGCGCATACATTGACCGAAGAACTAGAGGCCAAACAATTGCTCTTTGCGCTCGACTCCCGAAAAACCTGGTTGCCTTTTCAGGACAATGTGTTACCGGCTTTTAGCAAATTGATTGATTTGCGGGGAACGACTACGTGGGGCTATCGACTCTGTGAAATTGCAAACCGGAATGGAAAGCGGGAATTGGTCGCGATTGAAAATAAACCACCTTATCGTATTTTGGTAGAAAAAAACCGGGCAGGAATGGCCGTTAAATTGATTAATCGGAATGAACACAAATTGCGCACACCACAGGAACAAAACCTATTTTTAAAGATTTTTATGCGCGATCCGGGGGTGCTGGTAGAAGTGGAATAAATCAATATTGATTTGAGTGCATCAGACGTGTAGCTGAAGAATTATTAATGATAACGTACCCTGGGATTTATTCCTTAAACAAGAAATTGGGGAGGATTTTCCCTGAAAATATTGAGCAAAATCCTCCATGCTTCTTTGTTCTTCCTTCAAAACGCCTTCTTACTAAACAACATCACAAATTTTAACCTAAAATCGTTGTCAAAATGAGGAATTTGTTGTAAATTTGCACCCCCGACCCAAATATTTGGGTTTTAAAAGGGGAAAATGGCTTTGTAGCTCAACTGGATAGAGCACTTCACTACGAATGAAGAGGTTACAAGTTCGAATCTTGTCAAGGTCACTAAGCGACGTTTAGGTCGCAATTTGTACATTATTTTAATACAAAAGAGATGTCTAGAGTTTGTCAACTAACAGGAAAGCGTCCTGTTGCAGGTAATAACGTATCGCACTCTAATCGTAAGACGAGACGTCGATTCTTGCCGAATTTACAGAAGAAGCGTTTTTATATTCCGGAAACGGATAAGTGGGTAACTTTGAAGGTTTGCTCAAAAGCGATTCGTACGATCAATAAACTGGGTCTTTTTGCGTACCTCAAGAAATTGGAGCGTAAGGGAGTAAATACCGGTGTTAAATTATAAAATAGCATTTTTAAAAATATATACCAATGGCTAGAAAAGGAAATCGCATCCAGGTAATTCTGGAATGTACAGAGCACAAAACAACGGGACTTGCGGGTACTTCACGTTATATTACGATGAAAAACCGAAAAAATACGCCCGAACGCTTGGAACTAAAAAAATATAACCCGATATTGAAGAAAATGACGGTACACCGCGAAATTAAGTAAACGGACGTCCTTTTTATTTTTCAATTATCCAAAAAATTATAGATCATGGCAAAGAAAGTATCAAAGAACTCCAGAGTCGGACAAAGAGCGGCAAACGCTGGTTCCGGCCGTGATTTCGTAAAAGTTGTTAAAAGTGTAAAAGATCCGGCTACCGGAAAATACTCTTACAAAGAATTGATGATCCACAAAGATAAGGTAAAGGATTTTTTCGCTAAGAAATAATCTCCTCTTATCAAATAGGTGAAATATTAAAATGGTTATCTCGTACGGCGAGATAACCATTTTTGTATTAGGGATGAGGAATAAATAACTATCCATTCTGACTTTCTAAAATATGATTTATACTTCGTTATTTTTTTCAACCTTTCCATGCCTGAGTTTGTATTATTAATCGTAAATTGTATTTTCCGAACTCAATCCCTACCCTCTTTATTTTACAAAACTAACTACGAAAGAATATGAGTTTTTTTAAAAAAATGTTTGGCAAAAAAGAAAAAGACGAAGAAACGATAAAAACAGAAAAAGCCGAACTCGACAAAGGCCTGGAAAAAAGTAAAGCCGGTTTTTTTGATAAAATATCCAAAGCGGTCGCCGGAAAGGCTACCGTGGATATCGAGGTGATGGATGAACTGGAAAATGTCCTGATTACTTCCGACGTAGGGTTGGATACGACCGTAAAAATCATTGAACGGATCGAAGCTCGGGTAGCCCGCGACAAGTATATCAACACCAACGAATTGAATGAAATTCTCCGCGATGAAATCGTTCAGCTACTCGCCGAAAATAATAATACCCAGGAGATTCAGGATTTTTGCCCACCTACTGATACCAAGCCATACGTGATGATGGTCGTTGGCGTCAACGGTGTCGGTAAGACAACCACCATCGGAAAACTGGCTTACCAGTTTCAGGAGATGGGCCTGAAGGTCGTCCTCGGAGCAGGCGATACTTACCGGGCTGCCGCCGTAGATCAACTAAAAATTTGGGCCGACCGCGTAGGTTGTGATTTTTTCGAAAAAGGTATGTATACCGATCCAGCCGCCGTAGCTTACGAGTCGGTGCAATATGGGATCAACAACAATTGCGATGTGGTCATCGTAGATACTGCGGGTCGATTGCATACCAAGAAAAATCTGATGCTGGAATTGACGAAGATCAAAAATTCTATGAATAAAAAAATGCCGGGTACGCCACACGATGTGATGCTGGTACTGGATGCTACCACCGGACAAAATGCGATTGAGCAAGCCAAACATTTTACAGCGGCGACAGAAGTTACTTGTCTGGCTTTGACAAAATTAGACGGTACTGCCAAAGGTGGCGTGGCCATCGGAATCAGCGATCAATTTAAAATTCCCATCAAATATATTGGTATGGGCGAAGGAATGACACAGTTGCAGGTTTTTAACAAACGGGAATTTGTAGATTCGTTTTTTAAGAAACTAGAATCATGATTTTTGGCTGGTTGGCTTCCCAGTAACGTGAAAACACTTTAGGCGAAAGTAAGCATCGATAATTTTTATATTTTTAATAAAACCAGATATGAGCTTGGCTTACATCTGGTTTTTCTATTCTGACAAGTCTATAAACTACTCTTTCAATTCATTCTGTAAAACATTAACTTCATGATTAAAAGTAAGAATGTAGTCACAAATTAATATTGTTATACACAACAACCAATTATTATTTTTATTTTCATTTGTTTTTAACAATTAAAGTTATACATTTACATTCGTTGTTAAAATTTAAAATTATAAAAGCCAAGTAGTTAACAATTCAAACACAAAAATACCGTTGGATTGATACGGTACCCGTCTTTATACAAAAGAGTTCTTATTAGTATTAGCTCGTAATAATTTATTTTTTTTGCACTTTTTGCATTTTTTTACTTTATAATAAAAAAACTTTAGCTTATGAAATTTTTATCCCCCCCTTTTTTAAATCAATTTGTTTTATTTTTACTTTAAGCCTTAGTTTAACGCTTCTATTTTCTTGTAGTAAGGAAGAGAATACTGTAGTACAAGAACTTACCACGAACCTTGAAGAGGTTATTATCGGAACCGAAATTATCGATGGAATTGAATACGTTGATGGTATCTCACAAGAAGAAGTTATTACAGATTTTGATATTGACGGTGTTAATGTCGTTGATGGTAGGCTTGCCTTTGAAGACTTAGATGTTCTTACTGATGCAATAGAAAAGTTAGCAGACTTTAATCAGGAAAGTATTTTAGCATGGAGCGAAAAAATTGGATTCACTTCCCTGTTCACCGAAAGAGAGCGCCTAAAATCTCTATCAGAAGACGAAGTAAATGCAGCAATTAATAATGGGTTGTATAAAAAGTATTTCACCATCAACAAAGAATACGGAGACTTGGAACTGGTAATGCACCATCCTATTACAGCTGTGTTCTACAATCGTGAAGGAATTATCCAAGTCGGAGACTATGTAGGAATTATTTCTAACGGACTTAACGTTTGGACAAAACCTGAAAATAAAGATAAATTGGTTCAAGCAATAGACGGTCGTAAAATACTAAATGAAAGTGATTTCATTATAATCAACGAAGAATACTTCGAGGAGACTGCTGAGATAAGAGATTGGACTGAAAGAGATTATAATTGCCCTAGAGATGCTTATACCGATTGGGGATGGTCGTCTAAAAAGAAAAATCCAAACCACAATCGAAGAATTAGAATAAGACCTGTGTTTATGGTGTTACAAATACCGGTAGGTAACAATCTTTTTAACTATTATGCTTCCTATATGATAGAAAGTTTATCCTATAAAAGTTCAAATAATGCCTACAAGACAGATCACTATTTATCGCTTGATCTCGATTATACTCATTTCAATAGAATAGGCGATTATCAACTTAACCTTAATAACACAGAAACAGACAGAAGAACCAAGAAGGGAACCATAGTGCGCGGTATTTATGCTTATGGAAGCGTACCACAGAGCTTTCTAATCAATAATGGAATAAGACTAGTGGAAACTAATCGTGGTGTGGACGGCTATCCCAATGGTAGTGCCGCATCACACAGAGGAATGGGTGCTAACTATATCCGTCATCAATGTGATTAAACTTGTTTATAAAAAATTTATGTTTATTGGAAATGATTGAATGTTCTATTCAATCATTTCTTTTAAAATCGAAGGTATGAAATGTCCATTAATCATCTATTTTGTTCTAGGATTTCAACTTATGTCATTTGGCCAGTTTAACGAAATCCATTTTTCTACGGGTATGGTCCATTCGGATTTACATGGTTCTTCCATTGAAATGGTTGGTGAGCAACTTGCTGGTAGAGATTTGAATAGAGGTAAAATTGGTTTTTATTCAGCAGTTGGTGCTTCCTATAATATATGGAAATGGATATCTATCAATGGAAGCCTTACTTATCAGGAACGCTGGCCTTTAGAGATATTCAGACTTACTGGAGATGGTAATAATGGTGTACATACCTTAGCCGGATGGCCTTCTAGTCCACAAAGCGATCTATGGGATCCTAGTATTTATCCAAGATTTCCTAACTTTAAATATCTTCATCTAGATATTATACCCACGGTATCCTTTGGAAAAAAATTAAATATTTCAGTTGGAATCGGAATTTTCTATGGTCACTTGCTTAATAAAAACAAGCTGGTATTCGGTCGCACTGATTTCCCTTCAGTAGACTGGATCTTTGAGGAACCTTTCAATGTTTCTGGAGAGATTAAATATACAAAGCACGACGTGGGTTGGATACCTACTTTTAATATGAATTATCCAATAAGTAGTCGATTGAGATTGGGAATTTCTATGAAAGCTTATATTTCCCAATTTGCTTTGAATGAAAATCGATATTTCCCTTCCGCCTGGGGCCGAAATAATAACGCTACCTGGATGGCCTTTATCGGCGGAATCGAACTTCGGTATGTTTTAAAATAGCAATATTCATTTACGAGAGTAGAGATTTAATTCTACCTTTACAACTTATCAAACACAAAAAAACCAGTCAAATTGTTTCTAATAGCACTTTGACTGGTTTTCTATTCTAAAAAACCGAGCACCGCCTCTTCCCAGGCCACCACATCGTTAACCAAATAACTCTGGTGACCCGAATTTTTCATAAAAACCAGTTTCTTGGGTCCCGCCAAATTTTCAAAAATTTGCTCCGTTTCCGGAATGCTTACCCGCGCATCTTTTGTACCGGACATCAGTAAAGTTGGAATTGAAATACGCTTTGCGTACTCCTCCGGATTGTGTTCAAAAGCATCAAAACCACTTTGCCAGCCACCGTAAAACATCAGTATTTCTGCGAAGGGATAAGACGGCGCATTGAGCGCATCAAACCGTTTACGAATCGTACCAAGTAGCGTTCCAAAGGGACATTCCAGAATAATTTTATCGGGCTGTACCCCGTGTGCGTGGACCGCCCGCATGATAGATGCCGCTCCCATCGAACTGCCCATCAAGGTCGTTGGCAATTCAGGAAAAAGCGAATCTACTACCATTAAGGAACGTTGCACATCACCACCTTCATGAAAACCAAGACTGGTTTCTAATCCATCTGATCCGCCGCTACCGGGAAAATCTACGAGCATAGTATGGTATCCAGCAGCGTTAAAACGATCTCCGTATCCCACCATCCCAGATTTGGAATTTTGATACCCGTGAAAAAGCAACACAACTCCTTTGGGTTCGGGAACTTGTACGAGCCAGGCTTCGAGTTCAAAGCGGCCAGGAATTTTTAGGGTTTCAAATTCATTAATCGGTAAATTTTTATTTTCAGGACGGGAGACGGTGACGCCGGTAAAAGCTAATTTTCCTTTTTCGAGAAACGTGAGGTCTTCTGGTTTCTTTTTGGTAAATCCGGTTTCTGCGGTAAAATGCGTCAGTTGCCAGGCGTGGTTGTAGAGGATCACGTTGAGTAGCGCAAAAAGGAGCAGGAGTACGATAGAAAACCGGATGAGTATTTTCATAAGTTTGAAATGTTGAAACGCTGCGCTTGTTGAATCGCTTTGCTTGTTGAGTCGCTGCAATCGTTGCAACATGTTTTATCGTGAAAGAATAACCAATATTCGCAATATATCCTTTATTTTGTGGTGGAATATCGTAACGGGCTTTCTCTTCGTACGTAAAAACCAGTATAAATATCACACAATTTCTTCCTTATGGCTGCGAAGCAATCTAAAAAAACAAAGAAAACAAAGATCGCTAAATCTTCGGTCCCCAAAAAAGCGTTAAAAAATAAGGCTGCGGGCACCGGACGTTTGATTCCGATGCTTATCGTGCTGGCCGTTACGCTGATTGTCTTTATCCCTTCCCTATCCAACGATTTTGTCAACTGGGACGACGATGTCAATATTATTGAAAATGTCAACCTAGAAGTATTTAACTGGGAAAGTATCAAAAATATTTTCCATCCCGTCAAAGGACATGTGATCGGAAACTATAATCCACTAACCATTTTCACCTTTGCCGTTGAAAAACATCTTGTCGGACTGGACGCGACCCTGTACCACGTCAATAATTTAATTCTCCATCTGATTTGTACTTTTTTGGTTTACCGACTGATGTTGTTGATGCGGATGAGTCCAATGGCAGCGATGCTGGTGGCCCTTTTATTTGGAATTCATCCGATGCGGGTAGAAAGTGTGGCGTGGATTACCGAACGAAAAGATGTATTATTTGGAGCTTTTTATTTAGGTGCTTTGTGTCTCTATACTCGTTACGTAGCCGAAGGATTAAAGAATAAAAAACTGGTCTGGATCGCATTGGGGCTATTTTTCTTTTCTTTATTATCAAAAATTCAGGCGGTGGCTTTGCCGTTGACCATGCTGGCAGTGGACTATTATTTTAAAAGAGATTTGAATTTTAAATTAATTATTGAAAAAATACCGTTCTTTCTATTCTCCTTATTCTTTGGTTTATTAGGAATTTATACACTATCGTTACAAGGTAGTTTGGCGGACGACGTAACGCAGTACAACTTTTTTGACCGACTGTTAATTGGTGGATATTCCTGGATCGTCTACTTGATAAAAGCGGTCGTTCCTTATAAAATGGTCGCCTTATATCCTTATCCAAAAACGCTGACCTGGCAATTTTACGTGGCGCCGATTATTGGACTTGGTACCGTAGCAGCGGCTTTTTGGGCCTTTAAAAAAGAGCTGACGGGGATCGTATTTGGATTTTTAGTTTTCTTCTTTAATGTTATATTTATGTTACAAATAGTCGGTGCGGGGCAAGGTTTTATTGCGGACCGCTTTACTTATATTCCCTATTTGGGATTATTTTTTATCGCGGGCTTTTATTTTGACAAACTAAACAAACAAGACGTAAAGAAAGCAAATATTCTAAAATATAGCTTAATAGGTTTTCTGGTAGTTTGTGCATTTCTAAGTTTTCAACAAATCAAGACCTGGAAAAACGGAGAGACCTTATGGACCCACGCCATCAATAATCTAGAGACCACTACCCTGCCCTATAGCAACCGTGGATTTTATTATCGGGAACGCAAACAGTTTCAAAAAGCATTGTTAGACTATAATAGTGCGATTAAAATCAATGGATCAAAAGGTGATTTGTACAACAGCCGGGGAAAGACTTATTTTGATATGAATAATGTAGGACCCGCCATTGAAGACTACCGCCGAGCCATAGCATTAGATAATGAAAAAGCAGAGTATCATGTCAATCTGGGTGCAGCGTTGGGTGCACAAGGCAACATCCCGGGTGCACTACAGGCACTGAACGCAGGAGTCGCCGCTGACCCGGAATTTGCCAATGCCTACCTCAATCGCTCTTTGGCTTATAGTCAGCAAGATAAATTTCAGGAAGCGATTCAAGACATCACCAAGTATCTGGAATTGAAACCCAATAATTCAGAAATGTGGTACGAGAAAGGGTTGATTCTCCGAATCACTGGACGAAATTCTGAGAGTATTGCTGCTTTTAATCAAGCCATTCAAATCGACCCTAACCGGGATGTTTTCTACTATCAACGGGGCAGAACTTACGCAGGAATGAATCAGCCGGATGCGGCCAGAAAGGATTTACTACAAGCGCAACAGATGGGGGTAACCATTGAGGCGGATATGCAGGGGTATTTGCGGTGAGACAATAAGGAATGTTGACAAAAGGAATGAGAAGCTGATTAAAGCTATTTTAAATTTCCATGAATTAAATCTTCATCTTCGTGTTTATGAATTTTACTTATTAAATTATCTGTAATTTCTTCAACTAGACTATTCAAGAGCACCCTGTAGTCTAAATATTCTTTCCATAAAACCTCATTCAAAAAGACCTCATTAATGTTTACCATTACGGTGGTGTATTTTTGTCTTTTATATCTATAAGGTTGAACACCATATTTTCTACAAATCGCCAACAGTAACTTTTTGCTCCATTCTCCATCCGTCCTTAAACTATATTCTTTGGGATTTTTATGAATTTCTAAATGTGGATATTTTTTTAGAATTCTTTCCTTTGCCGAAATTGCAGCATTTTTTTCCCCCACGGAGCTTGCTCCATCTATAAGCGCCTCAATTTTTTTTATCTTCTCTAATAAATTTTCCATTTGTCTTTTTCTTAGAACTGCAAATAAATAAATTTAATCCCTCACCGTTCTCCAGATTTTTCCGCTTCCTTTTCCATCTTTTTAGTGAAAATATAATCGAGGGGCCTGCCATCAATTTGGCCCAGCACAGGAACGTTGAGAATTCGAGCTAACGTTGGAGCAATATCTACAATACCTGCCGACTGATCAAAGGGTTGTGGTTTTACTTGTGGGCCCATAAAAATTACAGGGACATTCGTATCGTAGCTGTAGACCGAGCCGTGGCTGGTCCCATTATAGCCACCACCTACAAGTACATATTCTTCGTAACGAATTTTCATTTCCACATCCCGATCCGGACGATAATTATTACGAAAAAAGCTGATGTCCTTTTTTGTATTGGTTGTCAGCCTCAACTCTTCGGGAAGGAATACATCCGCTACAAAAGGCAACGTATCGACCGCACTGGCTACCCTTCTTTGCAAATCTTTTTCGGTAATACCGAGACCCGCCGCTTCCGAATAATCCAGTGCGAATCCCTGATAATTTGCGATTTTTATAAAACCATTTTGCAATCCGATTTCGCGTTGTAGACGGGCTTCGATAGAATCGATTATAACGCCATATTCGCGGGCAGTAATCCGCTGAGCATCGATGCCTCTGCGAATTAATTCTTCTGGAATCGGCATGACTCCGTGGTCGGCAGAAAGGGCTACGTAATAATTTTCTTTACCGACCCGTTCATCGAGGTAGGCGAAAAAATTTCCTAAATACTGATCCAGGCGTAGATAATAATCTTGTATTTCCTGGCTGTAAGGTCCATATTGATGTCCTATTTTGTCCGCTACAGAACACCCAACAAAAAGCATATCGGGAATCTCGTCCATCCCTAATTTTTCATTTTCAATAATGGCTTTCGCAAATTCAAGTGCGTACGCATCTCCCAGCGGAGAATTCCAGAGAAGAGGTCCTTTTCTGGCTTCGTAGGAGAAAGTCGAAACGGGTGGTAAAAAAGTAAAAAGGGTATGTGGAAAAGTAGTTTTTTGAATCCCTAGTTCATAAGCAAAATCATCTTCTCGGGAAGCGCTGTACTCTTCTTCGGGTAAAAGTTTGCTCCAGCCTTTTTCGAGGGGTGTCTTCATCAGTTCTTTACCGATGTAATATTTGGTCCAGTCCGGAAATTCGGATTTATAGTAAGTAGAAGATACCATGCGGGTGGTAGGCTGATTAAACCAAAAAGCACGGTCGGCATTTTTACCTCCCATCAGGGTTGCCGAACGATCCTTAAAAGCAACCGAATAAACCTTGGCGTCAGGGTAAGCTGCTTTGAGCCAGTCTCCGAGGGAGGAGACGTCCAGATTATAAGGAGATGATCCGTAGATTTTTTTATCGGTTTCTTCTAGTCCTACCAAGGTGGTCGAGGTGTCCGTGACAGCGTAGGCTGCACGGAAGTCTACGCCTCCGGGCGTAAAATAATTGTTGCCCATAATTCCATGCCTGGCAGGATGACACCCTGTGGAAAGTGTAGCGTGTCCGGGAGCTGTCCCGGTGATGGCGTGCTGGTAATTTGCATTATTAAAAACGGCACCATCGTCGAGCAAGCGCCGAAATCCTGCGTTAAATTGGGTACCAAAACGGTCCAGATATTCTCGTTGCATTTGGTCAACAGAAATCAGAATAGCTAATCGGGGTCTTTCAATGTCTACGCTCGTCCGTATGGGTTGAGGTCCATTTTTAAGGGTATTGCAAGCGAAGATGCCTAGCAAAATGATGGTTGCACCGAGAATAATCTTTTTCATGGTTGGTAGTTTTCTCCTTTGTCAGTTTACTTCTTTTGCGAGGCTTTGGGTTTTGGTTTCCAAAGGATCAATAAAAGAATAACTTATAACATTTGGCTGCTTGATTGATCCAAAGGTAGTAATTTTTTTGGGCACTGGTGGTTCAAGCACCAGAAAGCGGGGCGAATTGCAATAGAGCCAAGTTCTGATTCGCCTCTATTGAGGCTGCGCTACAATTGTGGTATAATAGAACGAATAATATTGGTAATTGCTTCGGTTTCGATGAGAAATCCATCGTGACCAAATTCTGATGGAATCGATCGAAAGTGTCCGCTGGGCAGGTGTTCTGCGAGCAGCTGCTGAAAGGGAACGGGAATGAGTATATCTGATTCGATGCCAATGACTATTGTGGGCATGTTGAGCTGTTTCAGGGCTGCTTCAATGCCGTTGCGGTTGCGACCAATATTGTGGCTATCGAGGGCTTTGAGCAGATAATAATAGCAGTGACCATAGAAACGGCGTTCTAGTTTTGTACCTTGATATTGAACGTAGGAAGCGGCTTTAAAATCGTCCGTTTTCTGATCATCCGTATCGGATTGTTGTTTGATATAAGACTGTATTGTCCGATAGCCGAGAAGGGACTGCGCCCGCGCAGCTTTGAGCCCGGTGGCTCCTGCACGGTCGCGATTTTCACGGAAGGTCGGATCGGCGGTCAGCGCCATTCTTCCGGATTCGTGAAGAGCGATGGCCCAGGCAGATTCACGTGCGGAAGTTGCAAGCAGTGCCATATTTTTTACAAGATCGGGTTCTTTGATGGCCATTTCAAGACATTGATGTCCACCACAGGAGCCACCAATAAGCAGGGTAACTTCGTCAATATTAAGGTGATCTTTCAATAATAGATTTACTTTGGCAATGTCCCGAATGGTAAAGGCCGGAAACTCTAGTCCGTAGGAAATATGATCTTTGGGGTTGCGGCTACGAGGGCCTGTAGTACCGTAACAGGAGCCAAGCATATTCGCGCAGACTACAAAATATTTGTCGGTATCGAAGAGTTTACCTGGTCCCAGAAGATCTCCCCACCATTCGCGGATATCAGAATTGGCGGTTAGCGCATGGCATACCCAGATGACATTGTCACGGGTTTTGCTGAGGGTACCGAAGGTGTGGTAGCCGATGGTAAGGCGAGGTAGCAGGACTCCGGATTCTAATTGTACGGACTTTTCGTGTTCGTAATATTGAAGATTCTGGATATTAACGGGGATGGTGTAAGTTGTCAAGTCTTTTGAATGTTTTTTTGTGGGGTAAAGATAAGGAATGTTTTTTAGGAATGGGAATGGGGGGACGGTGGGGGGACGACGGGCGGGCGATGGGGG
>ENA-ORXR01000980-ORXR01000980.1-marine-metagenome-genome-assembly--contig:-NODE-980-length-32905-cov-34.214207_pt1 | contig 32905 bp, 24 predicted proteins | sample MGYA00237866_ERZ511479 | MGnify/ENA metagenome assembly ERZ511479
GTACCGAGCCACTTGACGGCTAAAGTCGTCAGTACAGTGGCATTTCAAAATAAAATTAAAAATTTGTCCTGCACCCGGTGATTTCAATCAAGCTGTGCGATTAAAACAAAAATCCAAAAAGCAACTGTCTTGCTGAGCTCGTTTCAGCATCTTCCGGACGATGAAAACCGATTTTAAACAGAAGCTACTGCCTAAAATGGTGCTTGTAGTTCGGGAGATTCTGAAATAAATTCAGAAAGACGCTTTCTTTTTTGGGAGAAAACGGTATTTACTTTTAATCGCACAGCTCAATTTTAATCGACATATATATTGTTTTTATGTGTAAAAATTTAATAATGAATGTTTTGTGAATCATTTTGCAAAATGATTTTAAATAAAATTATTCATCAATTACTTTCACTTCAATTTTTAATTGTCGCTTTCTTTCCACTCAAATGTCCTTCCTCAAAACAGTAGGCGGACAAGCCTTTTGTGTCAAACGGGACACGAGTATAATTGTCAGCAAACCACTCAACATCGCGAATGTTCTAAATGGAAACAAAACCACGTCATTCTCAATCATTGGATAAGGAATCACAATCGGCAAACCCAATGTTGCATCTCCACCACCAAAACGCAAAACAAACGCCACTACAAAACCTGCAATCGAACCATACATATTCGCCTTTTTATCAAACAAAGCCGTCACCAATTGCGGAAAAAGCAAACAATACACAAAATCGCTGCACAAAAACCATAGTGCGTAAACACTCTTGACCTGCAAAGCCAACAAAGTCGCTGCAATACCAATAATCCAGATACAACGCTTGATGACCTTCGCAAGATTTTCGGAAGAAATATCAGGCTTCACCAAAGGACGATACACATTCCAACTCGCCATCGACGAAGCCGATAATATCGACGAATCCACCGATGACATAACCGCCGCCGCGATAGCTCCCAGACCAATCGTCGCCACCACTCCCGGAGTCATATAACGTACTACATAAGGTAGTGTAAGCGCAGGGTTTTCGCTCAATGCAGCTTGCTGTGCAGCATCCCACGGAGCTACATCTCCGATGATACCAATAAGTACTGCCGGAATCGCTGCAAGCAAACACACAAAACCTGCCATAATGGACAAACGCACGGCAACTTTTTCATTCTTAGAGGATAATACACGCTGAAAATAAACCTGCCACGGTATCCCACCAAACATCAACAAAAGGGCATAATCCCACCAATTCCAATAATAACTTCCCAGAGCTTCGCGCGAGGGAATGAGGGTCGCCAATGCGCCTTTTTTCTCCACATAAGCTGCCCAAGTAGCATCGAGTCCGCCTGTGAGTTCGAGTGCAAAAGGAATCACCAGAATCAAACCGACAAACAACAAAATCATCTGCACAATATCCGTCAATGCTACCGCCCATAGACCACCAAGCGAAGTGTAGGCAATTGCGATAATTGCAGAGAGAATAATCGCAGAATTGAAGTCAAGTCCGAGTACCGTACCGAAAGTCGTACCCAGTGCTGTCAGGATAGCCGAAGTCCAAAAAATTTCGCCCGACAAAGCCGGCAAAAACAGCACCGCAGCCATGCGTTTGCCATAGCGTTGAGCGAGCGGATCGAGCATCGTTTTGAATTCATATCGTCGCATCTTTCGTGCAAAAAACAAACCTCCGATAATCAGGCTCATCGCATAACCCCAGGGAGCTTGCACCCACATCAAGCCATAGCCTTCAGTTGCCGTAAACTCCGCCGTACCATTGATGTAGCCACCACCTACCCACGTCGCACTCATCGTAAAAATGGCTATCCAAAGCGGAATACTGCGCCCCGCAAGTATGACATCCGTAGCGTTGTTGGATTGTCGCAGATTGGCGGCGTAATTGCCCAAGTAAAAGATGATGCCATAGAAAAACATCATGGCAATAAAGCCACCCCAAAACACATCTTTTTCTGTGAAAAAATAGAGGTATAAACCAATGACACTCAGAAAACCAAGTAGTATCAATGTAGGTCGAAATGCTGACTGTTTTTTGTTCATTTGTAATTATATTTGTCGAATAATACGATATTTTTTACATTGTAGCGGAATTAATGACGAATTATCAGCGTTGAATGATAAATATGCCGTAAATTGATCACTTATGAACGAAAATCATATCAAAACATTGCGAATCGAAAATTTCAAATCCATTAAGGAAATGGACTTGGAATGTAGTCGTATTAATGTATTTGTAGGGAAGCCGAATGTGGGGAAATCTAATGTTTTGGAGGCTTTGGGGATGTATGGATTGGACAAAAGTAATCCCCAAAAGTTTATACGATTTGAACAAGTCAAAAACTTTTTCCCATTTAATGATACTAAGGTAGATATTAATGTCAATTCTAATTTGGGAAATATTGAAATTAGTTTTGATAGAGAAAAAAGCCAATATCATTTTAAAAGATACTCGGATGATTTAGAGGGCAGTTTAATATGGGAGAACGATGGTAAAGTATCTAGCTGGGGTAGAAATATGTCAATAAAAAAAGTCAAAAAATATTCGTTTAAACCATATCAAGAAGCACATAATTCACAGGAGTTGTACCTCATGCCACCGCATGGCAATAATCTTTTTACTATTCTCGAAACAAACAGCGAATTACGAGAGGAAGTAGCAAGCGCGTTTAGTTCTTATGACTTAGAATTTGCGATGGATACAGAGCGAAACAAATTACTTATTCAAAGAAGAATTAATGGTTTATCTTATTTTATACCGTTTAGTTTAGTTGCAGATACACTTCAACGCATTATTTTTCACTACGCTGCAATCTATTCAAACGAGAACTCAGTCATTCTTTTTGAAGAACCTGAAAGTCACTCATATCCACCTTATATTGCAGATTTGTCATATAAAATAATTGATTCTGCGACCAATCAATTTTTTATTACTACACATAGTCCGTACCTACTGAATACCTTGATGGAAAATACACCAAGAGAGGATTTATCCATTTTTGTAGCGACCTATAAAAACTATGAAACTCACGTTCAGAAACTAACTGACCAAGACTTTTCGGATATTTTTAATAATGGCGTGGATTTATTTTTTAACCTCAGATGGTTTGATGATGAGTAGAGAATTAAGAGTTATCCCGGAATGTCATGTAGATACTTTGTTGGTCGATTTGATGGGTTTTAAAAAACCGAATCATCAACAAGGCATTAATAATGTAGCTAAGAAAATGTCGGAAAACTATAAAAATAGACTGGCAATCGGTGTTATTGATAATGATAAAATCAGACTTCATAAATACTATGAAGATTTTGCAGTAAGCGAAAGTCAGGAGCATTTTCGATTTGAATATAAGCCGGAAACGAAACATTTTGCTGTAGTTATATCACCTGATTTTGAACGTTGTATGTTCAATATCGCTGATGAATTAAATGTAGATCCGGGTAAATACGGGTTCAGTACTCTCAAACAATTCAAACGTTTGACTAAGAGCACAAATGTTGCTGACAACCCTAAAGTCAGAGGTTTTTTAGAAAGTCTGATTAATAAAAAGACTCACCTTTGAAAGAAGTCAAAACCTGGATCACCCAAAAACTAAACCCATAAAAAATCACTGCTTCAAAACCTTCACCGAAACATCACCAACATTTAAAATATACACGCCATTCGGCAAATGTGCTATACTGACATTCGTATGCTCCGCAGTGGTTATGCCTCTGAGTATTACACGTCCATTGAGGTCAGTGATTTCGTAAGCATCGCCGTCTGTTGTATTATTAATATGAAAAATTCCTTTTGTCGGATTCGGAAAGATGCCTTCTGTTGAATACTCAAAATTCACTGCAACCACATCCGAATAGGTTGCTGTACCATCTAAGTCAACTTGTTTCAAACGATAGTAATTCAGTCCTTGTTCCGGTGTGGGATCTATATCATAATAAGTATTCGCAGTGGAATTTTTATTACTTGGCGTGGTAGATAAAGTTTTGAAATTCAAAGCATTATTACTTCTTTCGATGGCAAAATAGTCATTATTAACTTCCGTTTGAGTTGTCCATTTAAGCTGGACTTCATCGCCGATTTTTTGAGCATTAAAGTCAACAATTTCGACAGGTAGAAAAAGGTCATCCGAATAAAAAGCATCGGAGGGAATAATCATTTTGGCAATATTCGGACCTTCATATTTTAAATCAAATTGAAAATTTGGCTGATTTTCATGCCGATAAAAAACACGTATCGGATGCAAACCCGCTTCAAGCGGAAGACTATGTGACAACTCTGTATTCGTAAAATTCCAATCATTATTAAATAAATGAATATCGTGCAACATCACATGTACGGGAGCTTGCGATTGGCTATAAAAAGTATAAGTTCCATCTGTCGGTACAGACAAATAACCTTCAAAATACAAACCGAAATTATCATTTCGCTGTCGCAAATTGAGGTCGATAAGATAAGCCGGACCAGTAATGAGCTCCTGCATATCCTCAAAATCAGGTATCCACATATAATTTCCTTCAAAATATTTGTACGCCAAACCCTGAATCGGATTTGCCGTTACATCGGGAATCAAGGCATTATCATAAGGGCGCGGAGCATTAGGTGTGGCGCGTCTTGAGCGGAGAATCTGGTCTTTCATTTCCTGCTGAATTGCAGGATTCGCCATTGCCATATCAATACTTTCTTTCGGGTCATTCATTACATCATATATTCTAAAATCAGTATTATGAGAAAATATATTATAACGAACACCTTTTAAATCATCCATAATAATCGCTTGCATCTGCCGACGAATCGCACCGCGATGACTCGCTTCAAATTCAGTAAAACCCGGTGTTTTTTGATTGCCACCATAATAATATTCAAAATACAGATACTCCCGATCCAATGTCGTAGAGCTGCCGTTCAGAATGGGCAACAGTGAAGTTCCGTCTGTCTTGGCGGGTATGTCCATTTGAGCAAGATCGGCAAAAGTCGGTAACCAATCCCAATGTCCCGAAGGCACGGCACTACTGCTATTTGCCGGAACAACAGTCGGTTGACGCACGACAGTTGGTACACGAATTCCCGCTTCCCAAAGGTCACGTTTGATGCCGTCCATCCCTGCAAAAGAACGAAAAGAACGCGGGTCATGCCCCGTTTCGTAATGCGGTCCATTATCGGAGGTAAACACAACGAGCGTATTATTATCAATTCCCAAATCTTTCAACAACTGCATAATATCACCAACGGAGGTGTCGATACGTCGCATCATCGTCGCAAATCTTTTTTCCATATTTGTCCACGAAGTACCGCTATAATCGGGATGAATCCACGAATCGGGCGTGCCGGAAGCCGTGTTGACATAAGGCGTAGCACCGCCCGCGCCCGTCCATTGCAAACCACCATTGAGTCCTAATCCGGCAGGATAGGCTTGCGTTGGGATTTGCATTTTGGCGTGTGGACAATCGTAAGAAAGGTAAAGAAAAAACGGGTCGCCGGGGGCTTGCGTCGTATGGTCGGCGATGTATTTTTTGGCTTTCGCCGTAAAAACATCGGTGGTATAAACATTCTCCGTACCACTCACAATATCGGTCAGGTCTTCATGCAAATAAATACTATTGCTATCACCTCGCGGATAATGGTCATGTCCATCCGCATGAAAAAGATAGCCGAAAAATTTGTCAAAACCGACCTTCAAAGGATGCCCGTCAAGCGCAGAACCCTTTGCGCCAGCCAAGCCATATTTACCGACATGATAAGTCTGATAACCGGATTTTTTCAAGACATTTTGTAGATTAATATCATCGGGCAGTTCCTTGTCAAACTCATTGTCTCGAATATCCGCATGACCTTGATGCAAGCCCTGCAAAAGCGAAGCACGCGAGGGCGCACACACGGGCGCAGCGACATAATGATTGGTCAACATCATGCCTTCATCTGCCATTTGGTCAATATAAGGCGTGTCAAATTTTCGATTATCATTACGAGCATCTTGATAAAATTTGCCCAAATCGCCATAACCCAAATCATCCGTAAGGATGTAAATGATATTCGGCTGTGCTGCCGGAGCAGCTTGATTTGCGCTGCCAAAAAAGCGTCCCGGCATAAGCACAATGGCTGCCGAAAATAGGAGTGTAAATATTTTCATATCGTTTATCTTTTTAATTGGTCGTGAGCGTGTGGTGGTAATTTTTCGGTTTAATACTACAAAAAATAGGGTGCAGGACAAATTTTTAATCTGCCTCGTACCGACGACTTTAGCCGTCGCGGGAAAGTACCGAGCCACTTGACGGCTGAAGTCGTCAGTACGGTAACATTTCAAAGTAAAATTAAAAATTTGTCCTCCACCCAAAAAATACTCGTTTTCTGTTGTTAATTTATTTTAATTTATCTTTATGCGTCAAAATCTATTCCTATTTTTGGAACTACGTAACACAGACATTCCTGTCTGTACTTTATCTGGCACAGACAGGAATGTCTGTGTTACGTAGTTCGATTTATTTTAAAACATGAAAAATACCTATTTACATAGATTGTATCGGCATAGCAAAAGCTTGTTTTGGGTGGTCGTGTTTTTTATCAGCACGACTTTATTGTTGACTTTTATGGGTCATCAAATCACGCCGTTTTTTATATGGGGAATGTTTTCGGAAAAAGAAGAAATACGCGCCACGCAACAAGTCATTGAGATTCGGCTCAATGGCGAAACCTTTAATTATACGCAAGAATTGCTCGACGCAAATCGGCATATCGTGACAGGTTCTATTTTTTATTATGATAAAATGAAAAAAAATGACGACATTGACCCGACGCAGACTTTTTTTAAGGAAAAATTGGGCGAAAAATATGAGCGGATACGTCCGATATTAGAGTTCATCACGAATGATGAATCACAATATACAGAATTTCAAACTTGGTTGCACAGATATTTAGAGCGTTCTGCTCATCGCGAAATCAAGACTTTAGAAGTGAATATGCAGACTTGGACTTATGATAGCAAAGGGCAATTGAATTTGACGAGTACCGAAAAATTATTTTGAATTGCTGATTGTGCCGTTTTATGTTGGTGGAAACAAGGTAAATGAAGATTGTTTTTAAAGATGCGTACTCGTTTATTTTTAAATTTTAAGAAAATCAACTCGACGGACATTTTTAAAATGTCAGGCGATGATTATGTGTATTTTTTTAAAATTAAGTAATTATAAAATATAATTTTCAATAAAGTATTGTTGCCTGACATTTCAAAAATATCCGCCAACTCACATTTCCTCTTCAATTTTAAATCATATTCATATTACCAACGCAATCCCGTTATCAATCAGGAGAATTGACACTTTAAAGCAGCGAATCATAAAGCGTTTTCATGCGTTTAGCTTGTATAGAATTCGCGTACTTTTGTTGTGCTTCCGCACTGATTGCTTCGCGATTGATGTCGGTTTTTAATAATTCAAGAATCGTTGTTTTTAGTTGAAAAGGGTCTATGGTGGGGCAGAGTGCGCCGTTTTTGCCATGTTCGATTTGCTCTGGTATGCCACCCACTTCAAAACCAACAACCGGCGTACCGCAACAGAGTGATTCCAAGACCGTATTTGGAAAATTATCTTCCCGCGAAGGAATGACAAACACATCTGCCGCCGAATAAATCAAGCTCATTTTCTCCTCACTTTGCACTGCTCCAAAATAGCGATGAGGCGGTATTTTTTCGGGTGCTTCCCAAGAATTTCCTACCACTAAGAGCAACAAATTATTGACATACAAGGTCCGCATTGCTTCCAAAAATAAATCTATTCCCTTACGCTCCGAAGAAACACTATCTGCAACAAAAAGCACAATCGTACTATCGTAAGGCAGACGTAATGAAGTTCGAGCTTCATCTTTTTCTACGGCTTTAAATTTATTGATATTCAAGCAATAAGGGATTGGATGTATGGCTATACCTTCGAGTGTTTCGCTTTGAGCGACTTTTTTGCTCATCCATTCGGAAGGCGTGACGATGGTCATGTTTTGATTTTTATACCACGTTTTCTTGAGTTCGATTTGCGGACGAATCAGTTTTTCGTAGGCTTCAAATGGAAAGTTTTTTTCAAAAGCATTGCCTCCCGAAAAGGGCGACATATCATGCATCGTCCATACGAGTGGTTTTTTATTTTTTGTAAAAAAAGAAGGATAATCAAGAAAGTCATTCACCCAATGCAAGTGAATAATATCGGCTTCTTGATACAAAGGATTTTGAGTAATATCGAAAGGCGAATCCGTGAAATAAAATCCGTCGGATACCTTTGGGTAGGTCATCAATTTGCTCCTTCTACGCCGACCTGCAAGCCGGGCAGCCAGCTTTTTTCGAGCTTTTTGAATCGGATTTTTATAAAAATTAACGTAGCTATACACTTCTGGTACATCGGTCTTGACATTTTCGAGAACCAATACCTTAGAATCCACGCCTATCCCCAATAAGCCCTCGTGCAATCGCACACAGGCTTTGGCAGCACCACCTCTGAGATGTGTATTGATATGAAGTACTTTCATGGTCTGGCTTGCATTATAAAACGCTGTAATTTACGATAAATTCGGGTATAGATAGAGGGATTCGCAGCATGATTGTAAAAATCAACCATCGCCGACCTTGCTTGTTCGGATGTTTCGAGCGGAATTTGTTGAATACGAATGTCTTTTACCAATTCGGGAATATGATAAGTCGGGTTGAAATTACAGTGTTCTCCCGTACCATCGAAGCCGATATTTTGAACCAGCGAACGATGCGGATGCAGACACAATCCACCGCGTAAATAAACCGAAGCATACCAAAATATTGCCCAAGTATTCAGTTTGCCATCCAGATTGTCTTTTAAATGGGAAGTGAAATCATAACTGCCGTTGATATTAAAATGATGTATGGCATTTTTTTGATTTAAATGGGCTAATAAATCTTCGGCATTGGTATCGAGGTGTTGCCATGCGCGTTGCCATGTTGCCCAACCCCAACATGAGGTATTATTATAAAAAAATGTTTCCGGCAAAGCCGTTTTTATCGGATACATATAGCCCGATATGTGCATGACTTTTTCTTCTTTTTCATAAAAATTCAAAGCCTCATTCATGTAGGTCAAAAAAAACGGCGACGTAACAATGTCATCTTCCAAAATAATCGCCCTGCCATGTTGTTCAACAATTTCACTGACTCCTTCAATGATTGATTTTGCCAAGCCTTTATTGCCATCACTTTCTATGATATTTATTGTACCACACCATTTTTTCTGCCGAATGATTTGTCGGACTTTTTGTATGTTTTGAGTCGTTTTCGTATCGCTGTTTTCTTTTGCACCGTCTGCATATATGTATAAGGTGGTCTCTTCTGACAGGGCATTGTTCTTTAGTGCTTCCAACGTTTTGAGTGTATGCGCCGGACGATTGTAAACAAATAATATGACTGGTGATATAGGCAATTTAATGAGTGAATTTTGAATGAATGAATTTTGAATGAATGAATTTTGAATGAGTGAATTTTGAATGAGTGAGTTTTGAATGAATGAATTTTGAATGAATGAATTTTGAATGAATGAATTTTGAATGAGTGAATTTTGAATGAGTGAATTTTGAATGAGTGAATTTTGAATGAATGAATTTTGAATGAGTAAATTTTGAATGAGTGAGTTTTGAATGAATAAATTTTAATATATTTTTAATTAAAAATTCATTTATTCATTCATTCATTCATTCAAAATTCATTCATTCACTCACTCACTCATTCACTCATTCACTCATTCAAAACTCATAATTCACTCATTAGTAAGTTAGTACATATAACCTAGCATGTCTAAGTCCCCGTCTGCCCATTGTTTATCGGAAACGGGTTTTATCATAAAAAGCGCGTCTTTGATGCGTTCTGTGTCGAGACCGTAATTTTCATGATGGTCAATTTTGAGCCATGTTGTGGTAATTTTGGTTTGTTGATAACCTAATTTGCTGTAAAAGTCGGGCGTATCGGTGACGAGAAAAAGAAAGTCAATCTTGTTGGCATGTCGTTGGGCTATCGCTTCAAATTCGAGCATCAGTTGCTTTCCGATGCCTTGTCCTTGTGCAGTCGGAGATACACACAAATCAATCACTCCGAATACCTTAACTGCATGTCCATTCAAATTCATGACGCGGTAATCTATGCCAAGATGCCCTATGAGGCGTTCATCCTTTTGGGCGAGTAGGCGATAGTGGGGGAGTTGTTTGAAATAATCCCTACCACGAAAGTCTATATCTGCAAAAACACTTTGCAAAAGCGCATTGATTTCTTTGGAAGTATTTGCATCTATCTGGAATTCATTGATCAAAGTAAGCGTCATTCTGTTGTACTGATATGTTTAAGCTAAATTTTTTGACAAAATTAAAAATAAAAAGTTACCTTTTTTAATTCCGTGGTATTATATGGTCGTATGAATTATTCTGATGACATCATAATTCTCAAATTGCGTTACGGCAATCAGAAAGACGAAGAGCAAGCTCTGGGTCAGATATGGAAGCAATGCTACGGCATGGTACGTCGATTGGTTTGTAGTAATCAAGGCAGAGAAGCTGATGCAAAAGATATTTATCAGGAAGTGATTACAAATTTGGTGCAAAAAATACGCTCCGGCGAATTTGTACGAACCGCATCGTTGAAAACCTACAACGGCAGTGTCGCAAGAAATTTGTGGCTCAAACAACTCCGAAAAAATACTCGAAATACCCAACTCGGCAACCTCAAAAATACCCTTGAATGTACGACAAATATCGAACAAAATATAATCCGAAAGGAACGGTACGAAGGACTGCATAAACAAATCAGTAAATTGCCAGAAAGAGAACGAGAGGTACTCAAGTTGTATTATTTTGAACGAAAAAAAATGTCGGAAATCGCAAACCTCTTAGAACTTGGTAGCGAACAAGTCGCCAAAAATATCAAATGTAAAGCCATGAAAAAATTGAAAGAATATATGTGTTGATGTGTCGGGGTGTTGAAGTGTTGAGGTGTTTTGAATTTTGCTTTGCAAAATTTTATACTCCAACACACCAACACTCCAACAATCAGCACTCCAAATATAGTTAGTTATGAACAGTTGTGAAAAACAAGAATGGATAGATAGTTACCTTTTCGGAGAATTGGAAGAGGAGGAGCGAATCTGTTTTGAAGCTTTGATGCAAGCAGATGTTGATTTTCGTAAGGAAGTCAATCTGCAATCTATGATTATGGTGGGTGTATGCACGTATCAACCCACTGCAAAACTCGCGAAAACTCGCATCAGCAAAATACGCAGATTTAAACGATATGTCGTAGCTACTGCTGCGGTTATCCTCGCTTTTTTATTATTCAAACCTTCGGTAGAAAATAATAATCAACAAATAGCATTAGCAAACAATAGTAGCAAACCAAAATACGTAGAGTATCAAAAAGTATTGCCATACATTGGACGAAAATTTCCAATATATCTAAACATAGGCTATTCGAAGCTGTTGACTATGTAAATCCATTATAAAATGTTGATTTTAAAATGATTATAAAACAAAATTTTTAATTAACCCCAGAATATTAACCTCAAAAAGCACACTTTATAACTCCCTTTTATTAAAACCAAATTAACTTATTCACAAGTTCTCTTTTACAAAGCGATTATTTTTTCTAAATTTAACCGCAATTATATATTGCGGGGTTATTTGATGGACTTAATTCAAATGTAGTAACAACAATTTGAAAACTATGATCTATTATGACCTGTCATTTACTTAACAAAAATGTAATTATGAGAATAAATAACATCTTTCCTATATTGATAACTGCTTTTGTATGGACACTAATCGGTTGTGGTGGTGATGGAAGTGACAAGGGAGGTACTGATACCACGAATTATGAAAACAAAGTTGTCATGCACGCTTTAAGTGATCCCGAAGAACTGACTCCCCTCAATGCGAATGACAACGGTGCGACTCTTATCTTTTATAATATCTTTCAACCTCTTCTGCATATTGATTATAAAAGCTATGACATTGTACCCGTACTCGCCAAATCACGTCCGGTTTTTACAGAATTGCCAGGTGGAAAGCTAAGAGCAGACATGGAGATTCGCCCCGAAGCAAAATGGGATAATGGCGAGCCAATCACTGGAGAAGATGTGGACTTTTCTCTGCGCGTACTCAAAAATCCACGCACAGATAGCAAGGCACTCAAGCCTTATCTTGAGGACATTGAAAAGATTGAAATTGATAAAGACAATCCCAGAAAATTCTCGCTTATCTATGCCAAACCATATATGATCATCGAAACGGCATTGACCGATTTCTATATCATACCCGATTATATATACGACCCGGAAGGCATTATGAAAAAGTTTACGGTAGAACAATTGTATAGAGACGCAGACAAACTACGCGATAATGCAGACATCAGAAAATTTGCTGATCAATTCAATGGCAGCAAATTTCAGCGTGAGGTCGTTGTGGGTTCAGGACCTTACTCATTTAAGAGTTGGGATGTCAACCAGCGTGTGATATTAGAGCGCAAAACCGATTGGTGGGGAAGTAAAGTCAAAGATGTCAACATGTGGTTTGAAGCCTATCCTGATGAACTGGTATTTGAGACAATCAATGACTTGAGTACTGCGACCGTAGCACTGCGAGGTGAAAAAATAGATGCTATGTACGGCATTGAACCTAAGCCCTTTGTGACCGATTTGCGAAAGTCCGAAACCTTCACCGATAAATTTAGCACCCATACACCACCACTGTTTTCGTATGATTATATAGCTATCAATCAGCGTCGTGACAAATTCAGTGATCCGACGACTCGTAAGGCATTGGCGCACATTATGAATGTGGACCAACTCATCGAATCTTTCACTTATGGTCTCGGAGAGCGTGTGAAAACTTTTTCCCACCCTTCACTTAAAGAACGTATCAGCCCGAAGATAGAATTGTATCCACACGATTTGGATAAAGCCCGCGAACTGCTCGCACAGGCAGGTTGGAAAGACAGTGACGGCAATGGTATTTTAGATAAAGAAATTGACGGAGAAAAAGTTGACTTTACGATTGACCTTCAATTTAATACGGGCAATTCGCGTCGCGAAAGAGCTTGCTTAATTTTTCAGGAAGAATGTCGAAAAGTAGGTGTCCGTGTCAATATTATGCCCCTTGAATGGTCGGTTGCATTAGAACGTAGAAAATCACATAACTTCGATATGTTCGTTGGAGGATGGATTTCCTCACCTCTTGAGTCTGATCCTAAACAAATCTGGCATACCGATTCATACACCGATGGAGGCTCTAATTATACAGGTTTTGGCAATGTAAAAACAGACAAAATCATTGACGATATGAGAGCAGAGATGGACGCAGGAAAGCGTTTCAAACTCTACCACCAACTCCAAGAAGCTATACACGAAGATGTACCTTATATTTTCTTATTGGCACAAAAAGAACGTATTGCCCTACACAAAAAATTCGATAATGCTTATGGCTCAGGTATCCGCCCCGGTTACCGTGCAAGTGGCTTCCAGATTTCCAGACCCGTTGCGAATTAGGATCAGTTTATAGAGTTTGTGGAGTTTATAAGGTTTACATAGTTTATAAAGTGATTGGTGAGAGGAGCTTTTGCCGTAGGCAAAACTCTAAAACTGATAAACTTTATAAACTCCATAAACTGACAAACTCTACAAACTCTATAAACTCCATAAACTGATAAACTACACATGTTTAGATACATTTTTAAAAGAATACTGATTTTTATCCCGACGCTATTGATTATTTCCATCATGGTGTTCGCCCTCAATATGTATGCGCCCGGTGATCCGGTGTATGCTATGGCGGGGATAGACCCTAATTCGGCTCAACCATTGAGACCGGAAGCCTATAATAGCATTAAAGCTGACCTTGGCTTAGACAAACCGGCTTTTTACTTCACCCTTAGTTCTAAGGCATACCCTGATACTTTGTACCGTATTCCTAAAAAAGAGCATCAACAAACGCTCAGTCGCTTGATAGGGGAGTATGGTAATTGGGACGAAATACGCGAGTATCACAAGTCGATAGAAAAAATAGAAACGGCAGTAGTTGAGATGCCGAAGGACTCGCTCAATCCGAAGGCATTGATAAAAATCAAGGAAAAAGTAAAGGGCTTATATGCTTTGCATGAAGATGACAAAATTCAAAGGAATTTTGAAGTTGCCGAAAAATACATCGTCTCTACGCCCTCTACGAATACCATGAAGCCCCTGCTCGATGATATGAAAACCAATTATGCGGCAATGGTCGGTAATCCAACAACTTGGAAAAATAAAATACCGACCTTGAATTGGTACGGTTTAAATAATCAGTATCATACGTGGTTTTCTAAATTTATGCGATTTGATTTCGGCAAATCTTATCAAAGCAAACGCCCGATTTCGGAAGAAATCGGCGAACGCATCTATTGGACGATGCTGATTAGTATTATTTCAATAATCATTGTTTATCTATTATCTGTTCCGCTTGGGATATTCTCTGCCCGAAAGAAAGATACTGTAGCTGACAGTACCATGACGACGATACTTTTTATCCTATATTCATTACCGAGTTTCTGGATAGCGACACTATTGATTTTCTTTATGTGTAATCCCGAATACCTCAATTGGTTTCCACCCTATGGCGTAGGCGATCCACCTGCCGGTGCTGGCTTTTTTGAGACTTTCAGGATACGAGCTTACCATTTGATATTGCCTTTATTTTGTTGGTCTTACTCGAGTCTGGCGTTTTTATCACGACAAATGCGTGGTGGTATGCTCTCGGTACTTCGTCAAGACTACGTTCGAACGGCACGAGCAAAAGGAGTCGATGAAAAAAAGGTGATTTGGAAACATGCCATCCGCAATTCCTTATTACCGATTATCACGCTCTTTGGTAATATCTTTCCTGCAATGATTTCCGGTTCGATAGTCATTGAGATTATCTTCTCCTTGCCGGGAATGGGCAAGTATCTATATGATGCGATTGTCTTCAAAAATTTCCCCGTCGTGAGTACAGTCGTCATGATGCTTGGATTTTTGACGATGTTGGGTTTCCTCATCGTGGATATTCTTTATGCAGTCGTGGATCCGAGGATTAAGTTTGATTAAAACTACTAAAGGAATGATTCCACATTGAATCAAGAACTGTTTACACTATAATTTTTTAACAGTAAAAAAATATAACATGACAAACCTAAGTTTTATTTCGGTTATTTTTTTAATGGCTCTATTACATCAAAATTATGATGTGAATTTACAAGAATATTCTCCTAATACTGAATCAGAGAAGTGTTATGTTGAATGTGCGATACCTATTACTACGGCTGAAATTGAATTAGCGGTTTATACCGGAGATGCGAAAAGTGAAACGGTAGAACTAAGGTCTATGGAATTATTAATCGGACCTTCTACTCCAAAGTGGGTTAAGAAAAAATCAGACAATTGTACTTCTTCTAATCCCAAAGACTGCATAATATGGTGTTTGGTAGAGATGCCGACTCTCGAAGAAGTCAAAATCGTGGTAGATACCAAGCAAACAGAGAACTTTTATATATATAAAGTGAGTGCTGATGAACTCATGGAAATGGGATGTGATTTTGTTTGGAAAACAGCACTATGTGAGGCAAACATTACGTCTGATATAGTTCAGCAAGTCCAAAACGTACTAAGAACAGAAGGTTATTATAAAGGAGAGGGTTCGGGACTATTGGATAAGAAAACTAAAAGAGCATTAATAAAATTTCAAAAACGAAATGCACTTCCTTTTGGAAATTTGGACTATGATACTTTAGAGTTGATGAATGTTAGTTATTGATATGCGGATGTTTGGAGAAACTAAAATTAAGTGATCCGACACAACACTACAACACACATAAAAAATGTTTGGAAGAAAGAAAAAAGTAAAGGACGAAAAAGAGTTAAGTCAGAGTTATTGGGCTTATGTAAGTCGTCAATTTAAGAAAAACAAACGCGCTTTGTACTCCTTATATTTCATAGGTTTTTTGGCATTAATTGCCATATTTGCTGATTTCATTGCCAATGAAAAACCCATACTATGCAAATACGAAGGCAAGATTATCGCGCCTGTTTTGCAAGGCTATGCGGTCAATCTCGGTTTGGCAAAATGGCCCGAAGCCTTCCAAATGGGAGATTGGAAAGACAAAGAATACGACTTTGCGATATGGCCCATCATACCTTATTTGCCCAACAATCTGGACTATAAGGCACGCTGGGTCGGACCATTTGACAAACAAGAAGTCAAAAACGGCTGGTGGCGACATTGGCTCGGCACCGACGACCTCGGCAGAGATGTCGGAGCCGGTATGGTACACGGTACACGAATTGCCTTTATGGTTGGTATCGTTGCGATGGGTATCGCTTGTGTTATTGGTATATTTCTCGGCGCTTGCGCCGGATACTTCGGTGACTCCGGCTTAGAACTCACACGAGGCGGACTGTTTATGAATATCATCGGACTGCTTCTGGCATTTTTCTATGGTTTCTACTCGCGGTCTTACGTGATTTCGGATGCCTTTAATGTGTCTTTTGGTAGTGCGATATGGGCTATATCACTGGGCATACTCATCTTTCTGGCGATTATGGTCGTAGTAAATGTCATCGCTATTCCTTTTCGGGCAATACCCTTTTTCAACAAAAGAGTTGCCTTTCCGGTGGACATAGCCATCACCCGCGTCATTGAGGTTATTCGTTCCATTCCTTTACTCGTTATCATTCTGGCGATAGTGGCGATTGCCAAGCCTTCTATATTACTCGTTATGGCGGTGATCGGCGTATTTAGCTGGACAAGTATTGCACGATTTATACGCGCCGAATTGCTCCGTGTTCGTCAGTTGGAATATATCGAGGCTGCCAATGCACTTGGCTTTTCACCGATGCGCTCTATGTTCAAACACGCTATTCCTAATGCACTCTCTCCGGTATTTATTGCGGTAGCTTTTGGTATCGCTTCGGCTATATTGACAGAGGCTTTTCTGTCATTTTTGGGACTCGGTGTACCCGCCGAAACCATCACTTGGGGCAAAATGCTATCCATATCGCGATCCAACAATTCAGCTTGGTGGTTCGCTATCTTTCCCGGATTTGCGATATTCATCACTGTGACACTATTTAATTTAATAGGAGAAGGTTTGACAGACGCATTAGATCCGAGATTGAAGCAGTAATTGACACAATTATTGTAAATATTTATCATAATAAAAAAGGTAACGAAATTCGTCACCTTTTTTATTTGTAAGCAAATAAGTTATTTTTTTTAAATAAAAAAATGATAAAAGTTATTTTTCTTTAAAAAAAAAACCTACCTTTGCGTAAGCAAATAATGAAAAGAATTGTTTGTCGTCAAAATAATTTTGTGGGTTTACGTCTTTTAGGTACTTTTAATTGACCTTGTTTATTTGTCTTTGGTCCTACTTTCTCATTCATTGGACAGCCTGTTTTTCGATTGCAAGAAGAAAACGTAGTAGAAGCTATTGTAAAAAAAACAAACAAGGCAAGCAAAGCAAGTAATTTTTTCATTCGTGAATTTTATGATGATAAATAAGAAGAACAAGGTACTAAAAAATGAAGACTAAAACAGCAAAATGTGTCAAAACCATAGTATTTACAAGGGTTTTGAGACATTTATGACTAAATAATTTGCTTTTCTACCAAAAGAACATATTTTTGCCAAAGCATTTAACTAAAACCAATTATAGCCTGATTTTTTATCTAAAATAAAAACTAAATAACAATGAACAAAGGTGATTTAATCAACAGAATAGCGGAAGACACGGGCATTACTAAAGCTCAAGCAACTGAAGCTCTCAGCTCCGTCCTAACTGCTGTTGGTGACACATTAAAAGACGGAAAAAAAGTATCATTAATAGGTTTCGGAACCTTCTCTATCAACCACCGTCCTGAAAGACAGGGTAGAAATCCCCGTACAGGAGAAGCTATGACTATATCTGCAAAAAATGTAGTGAAATTCAAAGCTGGTAAAGAACTTTCTGATAATGTTAATTAAGACATTATGTCGATAAAAAGACATACAACGGTGCTTTGGTTGATTCTAAAGCACCGTTTTTTACACTCCATTCTGATTAAATTATCTATTCAACGTTTGAGCTACTTTGAATCCCAACAAACCATTTGCCACCTGAATATCCACATTTCTACCTGACATTTCGTCCTTATATATCGGTCCGCGACTGATGATTCTTTTCATATTATTGTCGTTTTGCAGATAAACGATGAACAATTGTTCCTGAATTTCCTCCAAATCCGGATCTATTTTATATAATTCTTGTTCAAGAAAAGGATATGACTCAATACGGGTCTCCCCCCTTATAATGTTTCTATTTAGAAAGTGAGTCAAAACAAAAAAAACAGCGACCAAACCCAGACATACCATTAAAGACACCCGAATCGCATCTATTGAGTCTTTAAACGTATTTTTTATTTTAAAAACAATAAATGTACCTGTCAATATCGCAACTATACTACTTCCCAAAAACATTTTCCCTAAGCGGAAGGTATTGTTGAAATGTGGTAACTCAAAGGCAAACAAAAAGATAATCAATACCAAGCCCAGCGCGATACTCGTCCAAATAAGGTACTCACGAGATTTGAGTTTGACGCGGTTTTGTCCGCCATAAGGTGTAGGTAGAGACATTTGAATTGGTTTAAATCAAGGGTATTTGAACTGTTAGAAGAAAGTAAACTTACTTACTTAGTAGTAAGTCAATCTAATTATGATATGTTGCTTTGAGTGAAATTTTTTCGAGTACGAGGCGGAGGTTATTCAGCATAGCCGTAGCTACGCTGGATGTTCTCCAACAAAGTAATCGGACAAATTTCGCCAAATGAACTTATCATAATTAGTTTGACTTACTACTTAGGTCGGCGATTTATCAGTCGGCTGTCCGCAGTTTAATGCGAAAAAATTAACGCTTGACCATTCGGGATAGATTAAATCGGGTTTGCTCGTGCCTATACTGCGGACAGCGGACTGATAAACCGCCGACTAATTACGAATAAAGTAAAGTTAATGAAATTCGACATTGAACAAACATTATGTCGAGATATTTTTATACATATAAAAACATGCGAATTATGAAATTTAGAATTATTTACACTTTATTGGGTGCATTGTCACTTGCCTTGCTTTTTATGGGTAATTCGGGAGGACGGGCTGCCACCGGAATGTGGGGAAGCACCGGCGCACCCGGTGACCAAGAAGCTGCACCCGGTGTGCCGTGGACTTGTCAAAACTGTCATGGCGGTGCGATTGGGATGACTATGGATATTGAGGTTTTTGAAGTCGGTACGAACACTGTGGTCACGGAGTATGTTGCAGGTACGACCTATGATGTAAAAGTTACGCTCAATCACATGGGCGGAGATGCTCCTGCGGGATATGGCTTTCAAATAGTGAGCCTAATAGATGCCGACGAAAGTGATGTCGCGGGATGGTCAAATCCAAGTGGATCAGTACAGATTTCAACGGCTGCGATGACCGATAGAAGCTATGCCGAACATGACGGTATGAGTGTCAGCAACGAATTTAATGTCCAATGGACGGCTCCGACGGGAAGTTCGGGCAGTGTTACGTTTTATGCTGCGGGTATCGGTGCTAATGGTGATGGTACTTCGGCAGCTGATGGCGGCGCAACAGCTTCCTTGTCTTTACAAGAAATGTTGGTCGGTATTAATGATGTTTTTGATTTAAATGTACGTGTAAAAGTATATCCTAATCCGGTAACGAGTTATGTAAACGTAGAGATAAACAGTGAGTTCTCAGGCGCAGTACTCGCCGAAATTATAGATATGCAAGGACGCATCATTGAGACTCGTACTATTGAGCTGACTTCCGGTCAGAATGAAGCGCGCTTCGAAGCAAATCATTTAAATGTAGGAACCTACTTAGTCCGTCTGAATAAAGACAACAAAATACTAACGACACAGTTTGTTAAGAAATAATGTTGAATTTTGAATGGGTGAATTTTGAATGAATCAGATCATATTCACCCATTCAACATTATCAATATTCCATCAATTTAATCAATGCCTCTCTAAAACGTTCTACCGGAAGAAATCCTTTTTCCAATTCCTTAGCAAAAGGAAATGGTGTATCCAAACTCGCCACACGCATTACGGGAGCATCCAGATGTTCAAACAAATGCTCGCTAATGTATGCCGAAATTTCCGCGCCAATACCGCCCGTCAAAGTATCCTCATGCAAAATGATGACTTTATTTGTTTTTAAAACGGTCGTTTTAATTGCTTCATAATCAAGCGGTAACAAACTTCTCAAGTCGAGAACGTCAGCATCAATACCCATTTCTTCGATAGCTGCTGTTGCCCAATGCACGCCCATACCGTAAGTGATAATGGACACTTCATTGCCTTCGCGTGCCAATGTCGCTTTACCGATTTCAACCGTATAATAACCATCTGGTACATCGGTAGTAAGACTTCGATACAAGGCTTTATGCTCAAAAAACATCACCGGATTCGGGTCTTCAAAAGCTGCCAAAAGCAAGCCTTTTGCGTCTTGCGGATTGGATGGATACAAAATTTTCAAGCCCGGTACATGGAAAAACCAAGCCTCATTGCTTTGCGAATGAAAAGGTCCTGCGCCCACACCGCCACCGCAAGGCATCCGTATCACCACGTCAGCATTTTGTCCCCAGCGATAATAGAGTTTCGCGAGATTATTGACGATTTGATTGAAGCCGCAAGTCACAAAATCTGCAAACTGCATCTCCACCATCGACTTATAGCCTTTGATGCTCAAACCCAAACTAATTCCGACAATGGCACTTTCACACAGGGGCGTATTACGTACACGCGCCTTACCGAACTTTTCTGTAAAACCCGCCGTTATTTTGAACACACCACCATAATCCGCGATGTCTTGTCCCATCAAAATCAACTCGTCATAATTGACCATAGCTTCATCCAAACCATCCGAAATGGCATCGATCATTCGCTTTTCGGTCGTCATGCCGAGTGCTGGCGTAACGGTCTGCTGGTGAGGTGCGTAAATATCAGAAGTCTCTATTTCGTGTGAAAAATCGACCTCCGGTTCGGCAAATGCAATGTCCAATCCGGCATTGATTTCGATTTTAATTTCTTGACGTAATTTGTCAATATATTCATCTGTTAAAATGCCTTCTTTTTTCAAAAATGCCTCATAATTCGTTAAAGGGTCTTTGGTCGCCCAATGCTCCATGAGTTCCTGCGGAACGTATTTTGTGCCGGAGGCTTCCTCATGTCCACGTATCCTAAAAGTCGTACATTCGACGAGATACGGACGCGGATTTTTGCGAAGGTCTTTAGCAATCCGGTCAATGGTGTGATAGACTTCCAAGACATTATTACCATCAATCGTCACGGCTTCCATTCCATAACCTGCCCCGCGTAGAGCGAGTTGCTCGGCGCGGTACTGTTCGCTTGCTGGTGTGGACAGTCCGTAACCATTATTTTCGATAACAAAAATGACAGGCAACTGCCAAACAGCAGCCGTATTGAGTGCTTCGTGAAACTCGCCTTCACTCGTACCACCTTCGCCCGTAAACGCCACAGAAACATTGGCTTCTTCGCTGAGTTTGTGTGCCATTGCGACTCCGCTTGCAAGGGAAAGTTGTGGTCCGAGATGCGAAATCATCCCTACGATATTCCAGTCTTTTGCACCGAAATGAAAGGAACGGTCACGCCCTTTGGTAAAGCCCTTCATCTTGCCTTGCCATTGACAAAACAAGCGGTCGAGCGGTACTTCTCGCGTGGTGAAAACAGCGAGATTGCGGTGCATTGGAAAGATATATTCTTCAGGCTGCATAGCTGCCGTCACGCCTACCGAAATTGCCTCTTGACCAATCCCGGAAAACCATTTGCTAATCTTGCCTTGTCGCAACAAAACCAACATTTTTTCTTCTATCATGCGCGGACGCAACAAGGCGCGATGTAAGCCCAGCAATTCTTTTTTGCTCAGGTGTTTTTTATCGTAATCTATATGTGTAATCAGGTCTAGCAATTTTGGTATTGATTTGAAAATATGAAAAAAATCGTACAGGCGACTTCAGTCGCCATGTAAAAAACCGTTCGCAATTTATTGATTATTAATTTTTTATAAATAAAAAATATTAGACATGGCGATTGAAATCGCCTGCACAAAGCATTTCAAAAAAATTACGAATTAAAGATTTGTCCTGCACCCTGTCAAGTGTATTTTAATTTTACTGATTATAACGGATTGCGTTGGGGATATAATTCAAATTGAGGGATAGACTTTAGTCGGCGGACATTTTCAAAATGTCAGGCGACAATATTTTTCGTTATTTATTTAAAATGAATTATTTACAAAATAAAAAATAAACTAATTTATTAATAATCGTTCAAATTAAAATATAAATTCATCTCGTCTGACATTTTGAAAATGTCCGACGAGTAAGGCTTGTAAAAGCCTAAAAATCAGTACATTAAATTCTGCCATGTTTTTACCAACGCAAAACGTTACAATCAGTAATTTTAAAACAGCATTTTAATAAATGTTTTTTATTCACTTGACAGCTAAACAGGCTGACCGCGAATATCGTACCGACGACTTTAGCCGTCGCAGAGCATAAAAGTATATTTATAAATAATTGAATTTTATTTATTTAAAAATTAAAATAAAATTCACTTGATGGCTAAAGTCGTCAGTACAGAGTTTGCGGTCAGCCTGTAAAGTAGTCATTACGAAGTGGTACGTGTCCTTATTATGATGAAAAAATGAACAACCGTTATTCCAATTTTAAAATCGGAATAACGGTTGTTTTTTTATTTAAATTAATTTATTTTTCATGTAAAATGAATTCACTATTAGAATGTTCGATGGAATTCATTCATTCGCTCATTCAAAATTCACTCATTATTTTTAATTCATGTCACTCGCGCCCTTAAAGATACGCTCCCAATTAACACCACCTTCTTGTTTGACCAATGCACCGGAAGGGCTTTTTATTTTTTTACTGAATAAATTACCGTTTTTCAATGCCATCCATATAAATAATGGTTTACCAACGAGGTGGTCTTCCGGCACGAATCCCCATATACGAGAGTCTTCCGAGTTGTGTCGATTATCTCCCATCATCCAGTAGTAATCTTGCTGGAAAGTATAGGATGTGGCGGGTTGACCATTGATTTTGATACCGCCTGCGCCAACTTCAAGGTCATTGCCTTCATAATCTTTAATGATGCGTCGGTACAAAGCAATATTTTTCGGACCGATATTGACGGTCTCGCCTTTTTTCGGAATAGTCAAAGGACCAAAGTTATCGACTGTCCAACCTCTGCCGTCATGCGGAAATACACCCGGATGAGCATCGTTGACAAGTGGCGTGATTTGAAGTGAAGTTTCTTTACTCAAGCCTTCATATTGTTTGTCAGTCAGATACATGATGCCTCTGCTGTTCATTCTATCTGCTTCCCATTCGATGCCCAACTCATCTAAAAGTGTCTGACTCGGCTTGCCACCTGTCGGGTTGACTTGATAGCCAAATTGTAGCCCTTCCGGTCTTTCGGCTTCTTTATCGTCAATATAAAGCGCGCGATCTTTGATTTCAATTTTATCGCCGGGCAAGCCTACGCAGCGTTTGATATAGTTGTCGCGTTTGTCCAAAGGACGTGCTACAATATCATAATTTCGCTTGACTACATCTCTGCCGTATTGCCGTACCAAACCGTAATAATGGGTGTATTGTGCGATATTTCTTGAAATACCTTTTTGAAAAGCTACCGAATCTCCTTCGGGAAAATTGAATACGACAGGGTCGTAACGTTTGAGTTCGCGCAAAGGAGGTAGGCGACGGTATTTCCATTGAACGGCTTTGGAGTAAGATTCACTACCGAGTTTAGGTATCTTGTTGTGTACCAGTGGAAATTGTATTGGTGTAATTGGCATACGTGAACCGTAACTCAATTTGCTGACAAAAAGAAAATCACCAACGAGTAGCGAATTTTCCATAGAAGGAGTTGGTATCGTATATGCCTCAATGAGAAACATTCGAATGAAAGTAGCGGCAAATACCGCAAAAATAATCGCTTCCGACCATTCGCGGATGGCTGACTTCTTTATTGGATTTTCTTTACTAATCTCAACTGCTTTACCAAGATATTTTTCTTCCTCTTGAAAACCGATAAAAGGGTAGTAGAAGAAAGGCACAATAATCGCAAGAGCATGTTGCCAAAAACCGAATTTGCCAAAACTTTTGACCATATCAATGAGCATATAGGCAAAAATAAAGATACCGACAATCGGTACGAGCAATAGAGCCAACCACCAGATAGGTCGTCCGGTCAATTGAATCCAAGTATATACATTCAAGCCGGGAACAATAGCTTTCCAGCCTTGCTCGCCTGCTTTTTCAAACATTTTATATAGACCTGCTCCGAAAGCAAGCAGCAATACGATAGATATAATGTATGACATGTTTTATTTAGTCCGTAGTCCGTAGTTTTTAATGAATGAATTTTGAATGAGTGAATGAATGATTTTTTACGTTCAGCTATCAACTGTGGACTTGTTATTAGTTAAAAAGTGTTGCAAAGATAGACGATTCTAACGTTCTACAATACTAATGTAATGTTAATTTGAACTAATTTTTTGTTATCTTTGCAGCTTAAAAGCCTGTCCATGACGAAGCAAATCATAGAACCTTCCATTCAACAAAAATATATTCAAGAAGTCATCAATGACTTTCGTACTTGCTGTATCAGCCGAGAAACCAGTTTGCTCGGACGTAAAGAAGTACTAACCGGCAAAGCCAAATTCGGCATATTTGGCGATGGTAAAGAAGTTCCGCAAGTCGCTATGGCACGAGTTTTTCGAGAGGGCGATTTTAGGTCGGGCTACTATCGCGACCAGACTTTTGCGATGGCATCGGGGCTGTGTAGTGTCAAAGATTTTTTTGCACAACTTTATGCTGATTCTGATAATGACCCTTATTCCGGCGGACGACAAATGAACGCGCATTTTGCTACTCCGACCATTGATAAAGATGGTAACTGGCTTGAAATCAAGTCGTTAAAAAATATTGCATCCGACCACTCATCTACTGCCGGACAAATGGCACGCGCGGTAGGACTTGCCCTTGCTTCCAAAAAATATCGTGATATTGAAACCCTCCGCGATACACCTTTTTCTGATAATGGTAATGAAGTTTGCTTTTGTACTATTGGTGATGCGAGTACTTCCGAAGGGGTTTTTTGGGAATCTATGAACGCCGTAGGCGTGATGCAAGTGCCACTCGCCGTATCGGTTTGGGATGATGGTTACGGTATATCTGTACCGATTGAATATCAGACTACGAAAGGTAGTATCTCTAAGCTCATGGCTGGCTTTAAATACGATAGAACAGGGCAGGGAGTGGACATTCATACGGCTCATGCTTGGGATTATCCTGCGCTTTGTAAAATGTACGCAAAGGGTATTAAAAAGGTTAGAGAAAAACATATTCCGTCACTATTTCATATTCAAGATTGTACACAACCTCAAGGACATTCAACCTCCGGTTCGCATGAGCGATACAAATCTAAAGAACGACTCGCGTGGGAAATTGAAAATGACTGCATTGAGGTGATGGCGCGATGGATGATTAAAAATAAAATTGCTACACAAGCACAGATTGACGAGATTAGAAAAGAAGCCAAAACGTACGTTCGTGAAGAACAAAGACGTGCTTGGGCGGCATTAATCGATCCTATTAAGAAAGGTGTTGATGAGATTTTAAATTTATATAAAAATCTCGTTGCAGCAGGTGTGAACGACCCTGAATTTATTGCTACGCAAGTTCAGCTTGAAAAATATACTGAGCCACTCCAATATGAAGTTATTAAAAATGTAAAACGCGCACTACGTCAGCTTAATAATATTAATCATCCTGATAAAAATGCCCTTGAAATATGGCTGCGAAAAACTATAAATAAAGGACGCGAATATTACAATACGCAACTCTATTCGGCGACTTCGGGTTCTGCTTTAAATATACCTGAAATACCTGCCACATACAGCGATTCATCGCCACGCAAAAACGGTTATGAAATACTGAATACTTGTTTTTCAGAGGCTTTCAAAAAATACCCAAATGTACTTGCCTTCGGCGAAGATGTTGGACATATCGGTGATGTCAATCAGGGCTTTGCAGGTTTGCAAAAAGAATACGGCGAAAGCCGGATTTTTGATACCGGTATTCGCGAATGGACGATTATGGGACAAGCCATTGGTATGGCAATGCGTGGACTTCGTCCGATTGCCGAAATACAATACCTCGATTACCTGCTCTACGGACTGACACCGCTTGCAGATGACCTCGCAACTTTGCGTTATCGCTCTGATGGTATTCAAAAAGCCCCTGCGATTATTCGTACACGCGGACATCGACTGGAAGGTATCTGGCATTCAGGTTCTCCTATTGGCATGATTATCAATTCCTTGCGTGGTATGTACGTCTGTGTGCCACGCAATATGACGCAAGCTACCGGAATGTACAATACCTTACTCGCACAATCTGACGACCCTGCCATCGTCATCGAATGTCTCAATGGGTATCGACTCAAAGAGACCTTGCCAGATAATATTGCGGAGTTTACCGTACCGCTTGGTGTAGCGGAAGTTTTGCAAGAAGGAACGGATATTACGTTGGTTACTTATGGTTCGTGTGTGCGCGTGGCGCAAGAGGCGATTACACAATTGGGAGCTTTAGGTATTTCTATCGAACTAATTGATGTACAGACACTTTTGCCTTTTGATATTCATCATAAAATAGCTCAATCGCTTCAAAAAACCAATCGCTTTGTGATATTAGATGAAGATGTACCGGGTGGTGCTTCGGCTTATATCTTACAGCAGGTTTTGGAACAGCAAGATGCCTATCATTTACTTGATTCTAAACCCGTAACTATCACTGCTGCTCCGCATCGCTCGGCTTATGGTTCTGATGGTGATTATTTCTCCAAACCACAGGTAGATGATGTATTTGAAAAAATATATGCCATGATGAATGAAGTAGCACCCGATAGATTTCCGAAATTTTATTTTATGTAAAAAATATACATCCGACTGATTCTCAAAAACCTGCCCCTTTGTATTCTAATATTATCCTCCCATATTTAGGTTTTTATTTAAAATAATATGTGGCGTTATGCTCATTTTAAAGTAAAAATGATTAATTTCGTTATGTAAGTGAAAGAAAATAAATAACCCGTTCCATTATACTTGTTCTTTTTCCTTCTAAAAAACACAAAAAATAGTTCCTCAGCGATGCTATGCAACGATTTTTTGAATTCTTTAGAAGAAAAAATTACAGCGCATTATGGAACAATTTATTTATTTTCTTTCACTAATCTTATTTATTTAATGGAAAACCCCTGATACCATTTCTATTTTTTGGGTTTTACTGAAATTGAAGTTTTTTTGTCTTTAAGCAATGAATTTTATAAAATATTTATTTTTATAATAAAATATTGTATTTTAGTACAACCTTACTTTAATCTAAATATTATGAAAAGATTTTTTTACTTATTACCCTTGTTTTTATGGAGTACATCAGCTTGGGCGCAACCCGCTAATGACGATTGTGTAGATGCTATTTCTGTCACTGTTGCGACCGACGAGTCGTCTTGTAGCAGTGTGACTGCGACCACAGTAGATGGCACAGGCTCTACCACGCCGACTTATGTCTGCTCAGCCACATGGTTTGAGGACGATATTTGGTTTTCATTTGATATAGGCGATGACATTCCTGCGAACGGTGTTGTCGTGAAAGCCTATTTTGGTGGTGCAGGTGAAGTAGAAGCTGTCGGTATGGGAATATATCCCGACTGCGGTGCAGATGCTATACCGTTTTACTGTCTTTCTACTGATGATAGTAGCTTTGATGAAGTAAGAATTTATCCTGCTTCTCTATCACCTAACTCTACACATTACATTCGTGTATGGTCGGGTTTGAGTCCAAGCGATAATTCGGGAGAAGTGTCTATTTGTGTTTTTGAAGCCGAACCAATTATGGATGAAGATATTGTTGTCTGGGGCAACAATCCTGGTGAAGGTGATTTTGATGGTGGCTTGAACGACTGGACGGTAGTGCCGATTTCTGATCCTACTCATGTATGGGAATGGTCGCCTACGGCGAGCACATTTGAGGAGTTTACCACTTCAATATTATATTCTGTCACTGCTGGAAATGGGGCTATGCTGATGAATGCAGAATACTATAATACTGTAAATGGTGCGCCAAGTGGACCACCTTATCCAAAAATTACATCAGAGCTAATTTCTCCAACTATAGATTTGAGTAATGTAGCGGATGCACAAGTCAGATTTACCCAATCATTCAGAGGTTTGAACGGTAATGATGCAGGAACGACAGCTCGTGGGGCTTTACTTTCATTCAGCACAGATGATGGAGCTACATGGAGTCAACCTGAAGCAGTCAATGACGATATAGCTATCAATGATTATTCTGATAATCCTGATACGCGACGTGTTACTATTTCGGGTGCAGGAGGATCTTCTGCGGTCAAAATTAAGTTTATTTTTGATGGAGATTTTTACTTCTGGCTGCTTGATGATGTGAAAATAATAGAGCGCGTACCACACAGTACGGCAATATTTGATAATCGACATGTAGTGGCAGAAAATTATGCTACGCCTATCAGTCAAGTAGCTCCGGTACTTCTCGGAAGTTATGCCACTAATTTGGGGGGTGCTGCCCAGACTAACGTTACAGTAAGTGTAGCCACGGATTATTACGATAATGATGGTACATTGATTACAGAAGACGCGTATATGTCTTCCGGTTTGATAGAAATTTTGGACATTGATAAAGATTCTATCATTTTAATATCCGAAGCCGACGGATTCGTGCCAGAACAAGTTGGTTTTTATATGAACGAATATACGCTTTCGCAAGATAGTACCGAAGCATATCCTGATGATAATACAGCTACATCTTGGTTTAGAATCACGGATAATGTTTTTTCTAAGGCACCATTGGACAATAGCGGTTTGCCACTTTTTAGCAGTTCGTCATTTCCTGCCGAGGGTACTGAATTTGAGTATGGTATCCATATATATATGCCAAATGGAAATGGACATACTATGGACAATGTCGTTTTTGCTTATGATGGAGGTACTGACGGACTTAACGGAGAAGCAGTCGATATACTTTTAAGAATATGGGAAGATGCTAATAATGACGCTCTTATTTCAGATGATGAATTGACAATCATAGCATACAACTCCTATGATTTTACGGATGAAGAAAACAATCAGTTTATTATTTTGCCCCTATTAGATTTTCAGACTGACGAACCAAGTATTCCATTAGAAGACAATACGCATTACATACTAACAGGTGACTACAGGGGTTCGAAGAATGTCAGAATGACAGATTATAGAGGAATTAGCTATGATGCGATGACTGATGCTTCTCTTGAACGTGCCATTGCAGCTGATGATTCCAATCTCATGAGGTTTGGAGATATTTTGAGATTAGGAACAGTATGGTATCGTTACGGATTTAATGGAACAGGAGTACCTGCAATGGCTGTTACTATTTCAGATATGGATGTAGCTAATGAAACTGTGGATACTCCCGAAATTGGATTGGAGATTTATCCGAATCCAACGGAAAAACTTTTATCAATTTCATTAAAAAATACACAAAATGCTGATAGATGGAAAGTACAAGTGACTGATGTAACTGGTCGTCATACGATACTTAATGCTCAATTAACACAGGCAGGTTTTCCTCTTCACATGAATGTTGAAAAATTACCTGTGGGAACGTATATATTGACATTAGAAAGTGAAAATCAAATAATTAGCGAACGTTTTATTAAAAAATAAAATGATTCGATTGAAGTTAATATAAAAGAAGAGCGACGGAACATTTCAACATGTTTCGTCGCTTTTTTTTATCGCAATGCCGCCAATGCAATCCTCAATTTCCCATAATCAATCGTGCCGTTGAGGTGTTCAAAAATCGGTAATTTTCCTCGTGGGAACTAAGCATCTTTGTCCCAAGCGATGATACCGCCTACCAGAGTTATTACCACGCCACCTCCACTCAACAGAAGTGTCGTCAACCCTATCTTTTTGAACATAAAGGACAAAATAATGATACACAGATAAACTACTCCAATTATAATTACAGTTTTTCGCATTGCTTGAATTTTCATATCTTGTATTTCGTGGAATAGTAATTAATTTTACCGCAACACCGCCAATGCTATCCTCAATTTTCCATAATCAATCGCACCATTCAGATGCTCAAAGATGGGTTTCAAGCCTTCAGCATTAGGTAAGTCTTTGAGCGCAGATTTGACTTGTTCCAATTCACTTTCCGAAAGTATATTTTCAACATTCACTTCATAACCCTCAATCATCGCACGCGAAAGATGCCCATAAATCGTTGTTGGTTTTATGCCACGCATAAGAGCGATTTCGTCAGGCGATTTTCCTTCATCAAACTGCTGCCAAGTCAAAATGTGTGCGGGTGTTTTACTGGATTTGGCAGAAGCACTCTGACTGCGTTTGACCATTGTTGAGGCTTCGGGAAGCTCATAATCATTTTCGGGATGCCGACCCGTATATTCGTCAATAGCGCGAAGAAATGCCTCGCCATATTTTCGGGCTTTATGCTCACCTACGCCATTGACTTCCAAAAAATCGCGGATGTTGGCGGGAGTACGCGCTGACATATCTTCAAGGCTGGCATTGCTGAAGATGACGTAAGACGGTTTGCCGATTTCTTCTGCCAATTTATTTCGCAGATTACGAAGATGGTCGTACAATCCATCGTCATATTCAAGAGCAACTTTGACCTTTTCTATTTTTACTTTTTTCTGTTCTTCCTGACGTTCCTTGACGGTCTCTACACCCACCAATTTTACTTTTTTTCCATTAAATAAAATGTCGTTGGAAACAGGCGTGAGTTTCAGTCTGTATTTATCTTTATAATCCAATTCGAGAATACCTTGTTGGATGAATTGTTGGATGTATAAAAGCCATGCAAATTGGGTCGTCGCGCGCCCCGCGCCAAAGGTCTTGATATTTTCAAAACCCTGCTCACGCACTCCCTGCGAATACGCGCCTTTTAGTACCTCAATCAAAGTCGTAATACCCACTTGTTCTTTGGTGCGATGTACGGCGGATAGTGCCATTTGAGCATGTACCGTGCCATCAAAATATTTGGGTGGATTTTTACAAACATCACAGTTGCCACAATCGCCGTCGGGCGGAGTTTCGGAGAAGTAAGACAAAAGAATTTTTCGACGACAAACCTGCGCTTCCGCGTATTCTTTCATTCTCTCTAACTTAGCGCGTTGTATTCGTCTATATTCCTCATTATCAACATTTTGAATGAAGTTTAATTGCGTTTGTACGTCTGCGTAACTGTAAAAAAGGACAGTCTCGGCAGGCTGTCCGTCGCGCCCTGCACGTCCGATTTCCTGATAGTAGCCTTCCAGATTTTTAGGCATATTTTGGTGAATGACAAAACGCACATCCGACTTGTCGATTCCCATCCCGAAGGCTATCGTAGCACAGATGATTTTAGTTGTACCTTCTATAAATTCATCTTGGATGCCATCGCGCATATCTGCACTCAATCCGGCATGGTAATAATTGGCAGAAAATCCGGCAGCTTGTAGCTTCGCAGCAAGTCCTTCTGTACCTTTTCGACTGCTACAATATATGATACCACATTCGCCTTGATAGCGACTAACGATTTGTCGGATTTGCTCCCATTTTTTGCGTCCGGGTAGTACCGCGAGAGAGAGATTGGGACGGTCAAATGAGGAGATGAAAAACAGCGGATGATTCATGCCGAGCAGCTCGCCGATGTCGGAGCGTACCGCTTTGTCAGCAGTCGCAGTGAGGGCAACTACCGGAATGTCAGGCAGGTGTTTTTTGATGATGTAGAGCCTGCTATATTCGGGGCGAAAATGATGCCCCCAACTACTACAACAATGCGCCTCGTCGATAGCTACGAGTTTGACATTCAGTGTTTTGATATAAGAAAGAAAACTTCCTGAAAACAATCTTTCGGGCGAGACATAGAGGAGTTTGATTATGCCGTTTTGGAGATCAGCATTGACTTCTGCTTCTTCTACCGAGCTAAGGCTCGAATTGAGAAATGCCGCAGGAATGCCATTGGAACGTAGGGCTTGTACTTGGTCTTTCATCAGTGCGATGAGCGGTGAAATTACAAGCGTCAAACCGCCCAAAACGAGTGCGGGCATTTGGTAGCAAAGTGATTTGCCACCGCCCGTAGGCATGAGTACGACGGCATCATTCCCTTCCAAAAGATGCTCAATGACTTCTTTTTGTTGTGGTCGAAAAGTGGAATAACCAAAGTATTTTTGTAGGGTGTCTTCTAATGCTATTTGTGTGTCTTGCATAGTATTCGGGTTTTTATTTTTTCATTGTAAATACGGCTAAAGATAAGAAATAAACGCTAAGTTGAAGCTACTATTTTGGGTGTAAATTTAGCTTGATAAACGAACTACCTGATAGTGTTTTTTTTTATTTTAAATAATAAAACATTTTAATGTTTTTAAAATATTATTTGTAATGAGTTGATTTTTAATTTAAAATGAAAAACATTGTAATTATTTTTATTTTTAAATGACTCAAAATTAATATAAAATTAATCTTTAGAAAACTTTAACTTTTATATCTTTGTGAGGTAATATTTAGGTAGACCAAATGAAGCCAAAAATGTCTTTAACATTTATCATCACATCCATCAATCCCTCTGACATTTATTCTACGGTTTTCCTATTAAATAAAAATATAAGTATTTCACAAAAATTCTTCAATCAAAAAATTAGAATGAAAACTTTAAAAACTTTTTTGATGGCTCTTGTGGCTATTGCCTTTTGTGCGGAGTTAAA
>ENA-ORXR01000983-ORXR01000983.1-marine-metagenome-genome-assembly--contig:-NODE-983-length-32833-cov-5.991452_pt1 | contig 32833 bp, 26 predicted proteins | sample MGYA00237866_ERZ511479 | MGnify/ENA metagenome assembly ERZ511479
TCTATAGCAGCATCTAAGGGGCTGTACTCATTTTTCCTGGATCTCACCTAGAGTGACTAGGCTCAATCCAGTAAAAATTCCGTGCAGCCCCTTATATACAGCTCTATAAGCTTCTGGACTCGAAATTTTATGCAACACTAGGGTTAACCGTTGCTGCGAAAATGTGATTAATCAATTTCCGCGTTCAAATACCTTGAAAGCGGCAAACTCCCAGTGTCGAATAGCTAGAATCATGGTAACTGTCCAGGATATGCAACTTGGCAGTCAGCTAATATCAAGAAGCTCCTGCTGGCAGGTGTTGCAGGACTGATCATATGCGGCGCCATCCTGGCCTTCGGTTCAGCGTTAATGTTGTCCGATCACTTCGTATTCATCCCGCCATTTTTATTATTCACACTAATATGGGTTACTCTGAATGTGGAGTTGACACGTTTTATCAACAATGCAACTGTCCGAAAAGTTATTCACGGTGCATGGTCGATAGTCGTCTTCATCATCGTTGCATTTGATATAGCCTTCGACGGCTCATTTAGTAGCTTGCTGCTTAACCTGACGCTGGCTGTTGTTCTTCTGATTGCAAGCACGCTGACAAGACAGACGTTAGGAGCAGTAATGGGCGTGGTGGCCCTCGTTGTCACGTTGTTTGTCAATGGATCAGATTTATGTATCTGGCACTAGACACCGGTTGGATTGGCATGGCAATCGCAGGTACAAGCATTATTGTTGCAGGCTCCTTGCTAGAACGATTTTGGCCACTAATAAAGCTAAAACTTGCGGGCCAATTCAGTGAAAAAAACGAAGACATTGTTGATCATGATACCTTTGATACACAGCCAGACATGGGATGCGAAACGCAAGCCGGAATACACTAGACGCCCGTCGCCACATGACTTATTGTTTATAGCTATACATGGCAGTGACCGGGCGAATCACGCCCGGTCCACAATAAAGCGCTGTTTGCGCTAGAGCCTGTCACCGCGCAACTGCTGTACACGACTCTGCAACGCGCCTGGTTCAAGATCATGTGGTGACATTGATTCACCAACATTCACTGTAATTCGCGCAAACAGCCTTCCAGGCAATTTAAACGAGGCACGCCCACCTTTACGGCTAAATACGCTACCCCATAATCCTTGCAAAGCAACCGGGATAACCGGCACTGGCGTTGTTTCGAGCACGCGGAGAATCCCGGGCCGAAATTCATTCAATTGCCCATCATGAGTAATCTGTCCTTCAGGGAATATGCACAGCAGCTCCCCAGCCTGAAGAGCCACGTTCATCTTCTCGAATGCTTCAAGATATAGCTCGTTATTCTCATTCTGGCCGGCTATCGGAATAGCTCTTGCGGTTCTGAAAATAAAATTCAGCACAGGAATTTGAAATATTTTGTAGTACATAACGAAACGCACCGGTCGCTTGATACAGCCACTCAGTATCAATGCATCAACAAAACTGACATGGTTGGAAGCGATAATTGCTGCTCCCTTTTCTGGAATATTATCCAGGCCACGCTTGCTTACTCTGTACAACGTATGAATCAGTAACCAGATCAGAAAACGCATAAAAAATTCTGGTACTTGTCTGAAAATATATAAAGCCACCAGTACGTTGGCAATGGCCATACAGAGAAATAATTGAACGATCGATAGTCCAAAGCCCAGCAGTATCAAAGCTACAACCGCCGAAAAAACCATGAACAGCGCATTTAGAATGTTATTGCACGCTATGGTCCTGGACAGACGATCCGGCGAACTCGTTTTCTGGATAAGCGCATAGAGTGGCACGATATAAAAGCCACCAAATAAACCGATGAGAAAGATATCGATCAAAACGCGAAAAGAACCTGTCGAGTGCAGAAAGCCCAACACACTGATTTCTGCTGCCTGCAAGTTAACTGACGTGTATGCTGATGTGGCAAATACAAGATCCAGTCCGAACAGACTTAAACCAATAGCACCAAAAGGCACCAGCCCTATCTCGACACGCCCATGAGACAGTCGCTCGCAAAGTGCAGAGCCTGCGGCTATTCCAATAGAAAACGTCGCAAGCAATGTGGTAAACAAATCCACACTGCCACCAAGCACGTCGCGCGCGAATATAGGAAACTGCGCAAGGTAGCTTGCACCTAAAAACCAGAACCACGATATCGCCAGAATGGATTGAAAAATAACACGATGTCTGGCAGTACCACGCACCAGCTTCCATGTCTCGGTCACTGGATTAAAAGAAAGTTTGATTGTCGAGTCGCCAGCTTCCGCCTTTGGTATGGCTCGACTTGCAATGTAACCGAGTATTGCTATCACTATGAGTACCACACTGACAGGTACTACATTGCCAGGCGCAGCCTTTGCAATCAATTGTGTGCCAGCGATAGTACCTACCAGGATAGCCAGAAAAGTTCCCAGCTCTACCATTCCGTTGCCGCCCGTAAGTTCGGACTCTTTCAAGTGCTGTGGGAGTATGGCGTATTTTACCGGACCAAAAAACGCTGACTGGGTACCCATCAGAAAAAGCACACCAATCATTAACGGTAAGCTGTCCAGCGTAAGAGCTACAACCCCGCAACTCATGATTACGATCTCGGCAAGCTTTATCTTACGGATTAATTGCGACTTCTCTACCTTGTCAGCAATTTGTCCGCACAGAGCCGAAAACAAAAAAAACGGCAATATGAATAAACCGGCGCACAGATTAATCAAAAGTGCATCGTCCATCGCGCCGGAGCGAGTGGCAGCGAAGGCAATCAGAGCAACCAGGGCGTTTTTATAAACGTTGTCGTTAAACGCGCCCAGCAACTGCGTGCTGAAAAAGGGCAGAAATCGTTGTAGCCTGAACAATCCGAATTGGCTAGTGCTCTTGACAAGCTCATCGCTTGAACTCATGGTCTGTAATTTACCGGGCAAGAATGTTGCAAAATAATATTCTTATCGAGTCACTTTGATGAACTATTTCATTAAAAACCATACCCTATATCGTCAGTAGAGAAACTGACTACAGGCATGTTGCCTGCAGAATATACAAGACATGATTAATTTTCCAGTGATATATAACTTAACCATTCACGCAAAAATATCGCAGGTAAAAAAACGCTTTGTTTGTCACACTGTTGATCACGCTTCTATTTCCTCCGCTACTCTTGTCTCTGATGGTACCCCCTGCGCACGCCACTACAGTGTCGGAGAACACTAACACTCTGAAATGTGTCATCTTATTGCATGGGCTTGCCCGAACGTCTTCATCAATGACGGACATGCAACGTGCCCTGATCGCTGCAGGTTTTGTCGTCGCTAAAATTGATTACCCTTCGAGAACAAAAACGGTAAAAAAACTAAGCGGACCTGCGATCGAGGAGGGCTTGGCGCAATGTGAAACACAGGGCGCATCCACAGTCCATGTAGTGACCCATTCCATGGGAGGCATTCTATTCAGACAATACGTTGCCGACAACAACGCCGAAGCATTCTCCCGTACTGTGATGCTTGCACCACCTAATCAAGGCAGTGAGGTAGTAGATGCACTGCGTGATGTACCTGGTTTTAAACGGCTAAACGGCCCTGCTGGATTGCAAATTGGAACAGATGAGCCTAGCGTACCGTCGAATCCTGGGCCTGCCACCAGTGATATTGCTGTTATTGCAGGTACATCTACCCTGCTGTTACAGAGTCATAAGATCATTCAAGGGAATATCCAGCATACCACCACTTAGCGTATCCAACGGTAGCTCCACCCCATTGACGACCAGTGTCGTGCCCCACAGGCTGACTTCTGATGTTATCGATTCTTCAGTTACTGTCACAAAGTCACCTGCGCCACCTAGCATCGCAACCAGCGGTGTCTGAGCAAGCGCTGCGGTATCGGCATTCAGCGAACCATCGAGCGTCAATAAGTTAATCAGATCCCTTCCTGTCACGATATTTTTTTGTGGCTCACCGCTCATACCTTCAGCAGATCCATCTTTCATGGCAAGACGGATATCCGCCATGACCTCACCTTCACTATTGTCCATGGCTATCGCATACTTAACGGCGGATCCTGGTACAAACATCTCACCCACGGCGCTGATTAGCGCAGAACCTATATCAGGCTGAGCTGACAGTGACTCGACATCAACGCCAAAACTTGACACAAGTTTGTGGTACTGACGAATGCCCTCAATCATGAATCTATCAATCTGCATTTCCAATGAGGCATTATTGAGCGGCAGCGGGGATTTTATGCCGTTAAGTCTGACTGAACTACTACCATTGACAGCATCATCCTGCAAATCGCTAGCGCCAGTGATTTCAATGCTGGCGAGCGACACTGGCACCGGCATAGCGGGACTGACAATACTGATATCGTTGAACGTGAAACCACTAGTACCGGTGTAAATCTGGTCGCCGTGGAATTGCACATCCATAGTAAACTGACTGTCTTGCATGCTAGCCATGCCAGCTGAGCTTTCGTCGGAGAAATCCAGAGTGCCCAACGAGCCTTTCCCCAGAGTTGCACCATCAATGGTGGATGCATCTAAAGTCAATCCCGACCAATTCAATGCAACCCCTTCTTCACTGATAGCCAAAGCGCTGACTTCCAGATGATTATTGATCTCACCGGTGTACTTCACGTCCGTTTTTAAGGAAAAAGGTGAGTCATCAACAAATTTAGCCAGCAATTCACTGGATTGAACCACATCTTGCTCATGAAGGCGGGTATGGATGGTAACGGCACCCACATCAACACCTTCAGTACCCATCCTCATCGTTCCATGTTCTATATCGTGTTGCAAGCGAAAAAGGACTTCGGCATCTGCCGTTCTCGACAACAGCACTTTGGTCACAGCAGCGCTTGTGGTCAGACCCGATGCGTATTCCTCGTTTATAAACACTAATGGTGTAAGGTCGTTAAGTTGGGCTAGCAACCGGTGGTATTCGCCCTCAGTCTGGGTCCCTGCGTATTGGGAAGTACCGGCAATGGCAGCGGCGCCGACACCGGCAATCAACGGTAAAGCAATAATGCGCTTCTTCATAGAGGCAGCGTTTTTCAGGTAGATTAGATGCGTTTTAAGCTTATCGACATTTGCAGTGCCAGTTTTAAAACAGGAAAACGTCTACGCGCACAGCGTCACACGACTTGGCTACGCGCCATTTTGCGCTCAGCAATGGTCAATGCTACCTTATTTCTAAGATAGACAGGAGTAGCGAATTCAGCCGCTTGGACTTTGCCATGCTCAACACTAACCGAACCTATAGATAAAAGATCTATTGCTTGCACAAGGCACGATTGTCGAATACGTGATCGCTCTACAGAGAAGGTCTGTTGCAGGATATCGCTATAACGCTCAGCACCCGAGCCAGCCCAGACACCATCGACCTGGCAGCCGATTTTCTCAGGCGCTACTATCTGTTCATCGCATATGGCTTGCATAAGACCATTTGCAGCTAACTCAAACTCGCAGTAGTACACCTCATCCATACGAGCGTCAACACTGACAGCCACACATTTATCTGCATGCTCACGGTAACAACCCTGCGCAATGCTTTGCAATGTGGAGACTCCTACCACGCCAATTCCAGCGCCAAGCGCAATGCCCTGTGCTGCAGCCACACCGATGCGCACGCCGGTAAAGCTGCCAGGTCCACAACCATAAATCAGTGCATCCAGTTGTGCAGGCCCTAACCCGGCTTCTGACATCAGCGCATCCACCATGGGCAGTAGCTGCGCCCCGTGTTGTTGTGACACAACTTGATGATTAAAGCGAATCTCACCCTCAATGCTGAGCGCAACACTACAAGCATCGGTGGATGTATCCAAAGCCAAAAGCTTCATTCACTTTGCTCGGGTTCTGCAACTTTTGGTTCGTCGCGTAACGAGCGTCTTTCAGCTCTATAGAACTCAGTGACCTCTGCAAGATCACGAGTGATTGGCATGGGCGGGAGGCTGGTAATAAATACTTCGCCATAATTTCGTGTTCTGATGCGCGGGTCGCACAGCACTAGAACACCTCTGTCCGTCACATCGCGAATGAGCCGTCCAACGCCCTGCTTCAAAGCAATAGCAGCCTGTGGCACTTGATATTCATAAAATGGATTACCACCACCCTTTTTCATGTGATCGATACGTGCGCTCATCACCGGATCGCCCGGCGAGCCAAACGGTAGTTTGTCGATAACCACCAGCGACAATGCCTCGCCACGCACATCCACACCTTCCCAGAAACTACTGGTACCTAAAAGCACTGCATTGCCCACCGATTGAAAAGCCTCGATAAGCTCGCGCTTGGGCATCTGGCCTTGCATCAACACGGGATAGTCCAGGCGCCCATCGAGTAGAGTGGCTGCCTCGTGCATGGCACGGTAGCTCGTAAAAAGCAAAAATGCACGTCCGCCACTGGATTCGAGTACCGGCAGAATCATGTCGACAATGCGGCGTGTGTAATCTCTATGCTGAGGCTCTGGAAGATTCTCTGGCAGATACAGAAGCGCATTATGCCGATAGTCGAACGGACTATCCACTTGGAGCTCCTGCGCATCTTCCAGGCCAAGTTGACTTCTGAAATGACTGAAATCGCCTCCTACCGCCAATGTTGCCGATGTAAATATCCAGCTTGACACCATGGCCTCCATGGCATGTTGAAACGGTTTAGCTACTGTCATAGGCGTCATGTTCAGACTAAAACCGGTACGGTAGGTCTCGTACCAGTGCACGTATTCAAAATTCGCCTCGTTGTCGACGAATCGTTTTAGCGTCTCGGCATGCAACTGTGCCCGCTTGTGACAACTCTCGAGCCCCTTGCCCCGCTCTGCAACATCTTCCAGAGCCTCCTGTAGCGATCCAAGCAGGAGCGTGAGGCGTTCGAGCTCACGCTCTATGGAGGCATCGTGTCTTACGGCAATCCAGGGAGCTCTGTCTGGCTCGATAGAAAACGCCAGACGAAAGTGCCGAATACCGGTTTCAAGTTCTTGTGCCAATTCACGCAGTTCGCGACAATCTGGCGCTTCATGCAGTTGTTCACCCACGGTATCGCGCGCAAGATCCAGTAGTTGTCGGCTACTGAGCTTGCGGCCAAAAAATTGTGCAGCTATGTCCGGTAGCTGATGTGCCTCGTCAATAACAAAGCCGTTAGCACTAGGCAGAAGCTCACCAAAACCCTGCTCTTTCAAGGCAAGGTCGGCACATAACAGGTGGTGGTTGACCACAACAATATCTGATTCCTGTGCTCGCTTACGCGCCTTGTGAACATAGCAATCTGCCAGATCTTCAAACTCGTGTTTTGAACAGAATTCATTGTTAGATACAATAAAGCCCCAGACCATCGAATCTTCAGGCACTCCTATAACCTCGGCAATGTCGCCGTGACGAGTATTCCGGGACCAGTCAGAGATGATTCCAAGGTGCTTCTGGTGTTGCTCACCAAGCAGTGCCGGATGGCGCATGGCGCGTTGCAGCCGGTGCTTGCATAAATAATTGGCACGACCTTTGAGAAGGCAAGTGGATATGCCGGTACTGAGCGCTCTGTTGACTAAAGGCAGATCGTTGTAAAACAATTGATCTTGCAGGTGACGAGTACCTGTGGAGATGATGATGCGCTGCCCACTGAGAAGAGCCGGGACCAGATAAGCAAACGTTTTGCCCGTGCCTGTGCCGGCTTCACCAATCAGGACTTCTCCTTGCTCGAGTGTCCTGAATATCGCCTCAGCCAGCTGCTGCTGTTCTACACGCGGTGCAAAGCCTGGTAGATGACTGGCTACAGGGCCATCATTGCCCAGAACATCGCTGATTGATCTAAAGTGTTCCATATCCGGTGCCTCCGTGCTCCGGTTGGAGCTACACTAGCTTAGGCTGTTGGCTATAAGGGGCTTGCCCTGAGACCCGTGACCTTGTGTAGCTGATGGTGGGATAGGTTTACCCTGATCGTCGCCCAGGATTTACCTCGGGTTCTACCTCAGGGCTTACCCTCGAATTTACTGATACTGAAATGCCTGAACCTGCTTGTGTGCGCTCCGTTCGCCCAGTAAATCACCGCGCATACTTCTCGCATGTTCAATAATCAACCAGTTTCTATAAAGTAGCGGCCGATTTTCACCTGCCAGGTTAATAGAACGTAACGCATAGTCTTCGGCTAGCGCAGGCTCCAGAGTATCCAGCTTGTGTTCCGCCGCCCTGCTCCAGAGAAGGCTGTTTTCCGGGTCTATTTCCAGGGCCTCGTACAACAACTCCAGAGATATTGCGGGCCTGTTTTCTGCACGCGCTTTTTCGGCAGATGCCCACAGCCTCGCCACTTCCTGATTGGCAGTGTCCAGTCTGACCGAACCATCCGGGCGAGCCACGATGGGTGCAACCGCCGTCAATTGTGAACCACCGACAGCGGCAGGTTGCTGGGTAGCACAGCCCGATATCAAAAAGACACCCAGGGCGATAGAGCTCCACTTACCATATTTACGCCTGTCAGACGCCCAGGCGCTGGGTAAAACACGTGTATTCATAATAGTTTTAATGTTCTTGACGCTCCATTTTGCCTAGACCAATCACTTACAGCAAGCCTTCGAGAACATTGATCTCAATTCTGCGATTCTGTTCCCGCCCTTCGGCTGTTGCATTGGCGGCGCGTGGGCGACTCTCGCCGTAGCCATAGGGCTTTATTCGTTCGGGACTCACACCGTTACTTACCATGTAGCGTACCACTGCCAGCACTCGCTCCTTGGAGAGTTCCAGATTTCCCGCTGCCGGTCCGCGGTTATCCGTGTGGCCTTCAATGCTGACGACAACATCTGGATTGAGGATTAGTGCTTTTATGTATCTGTCCAGCACAGGACCGGCGCTATCGGGCAAGCTGACCGTGCTAGGGTCGAAATTCAGCCCATCCATGGGACCCATGACAATTTCACAACCGGCCGGATCGACCATGACTCGAGCAGACGTGTCTGCGCACTCATCTTCCGAATCTGGCACTGAATCGGCGTCACTGTCGAGATCGGCTGCAAGCGTCACGGCGGTGTCGTCGGGCTCTGCTGCGCCAGTGACGACAGCAGGAGGATTGGATGCACAACCAGCCAATAGAAAAAGGCCAGCCAGCAGAACAGCACTATTTGATATCTTCATGGTACTCATTGCTCTCTATTGATATGTCGCACGTGATGCCGAAAGGTGAAAACGCAACCCCGGATGGCCAATGCCCAGCACTACGAGCAATCCCCTTAGTATATCCGGAGCCGATCTCATGGAACACCCCGGAGCATTCAATCCCGCCGGGTACAAAACATGATTATCCATCACTTCTGCTTTCAAGGGTCATGCCGTTACGCTATCGTTTGCAAGAACACCACTCTCTGTAACCCTCTGGGATCTCTGATTGGCCGATAAAGTGGCAAAAACCGACACTTTTATGGGAATTATGCTTAAGCAAATCACCAGCCAAAGAGCTGCCGTCCATCGATCCGGCAGATCAGGCAGATCAGGCAGATCAGGCAGATCAGGCAGATCAGGCAGTTTTCGCATAAGCTTGATTGCTCATCGAGGCCAAGTCCACCCCCAACCGCTTAAGGCTAGCAGACGAAATCAGGACTGTAATTAGCAGCTGTCTATCAACAAGCCAAGTTTACAGCGCATTCACTAGAAAAATAATTCACATCATCTTGTCGCGTCGATTCAGGACAAACCGTCACAAATTAAAACAAGTACTCGAAATGCTCTTGTTCTATTTCTTGAAGAATCAGGTCGATTTTTTCGGCCTGTGAATTTTTTGGTCGCCGTTTTATCAGTGCCTTGATGACACTTTTAGAACCCCACAAGGAACCTCTGAACTCTCGGATTCTGCTATAAAACGAGTAATGACAGGCAATAGCTACCGTGTGTTCCGTGGTTTGTCCGCGCACGAAGCTCTGGCGAATGATCCCTTCCGTCTTGTAGCCTATAAGTTCCAGCATTTTGTTCCATGAGGAGAGTCTGGGGTAGGCCTGACCGGCAAAGATTCTCTGCAGCCCGACCTGTTCAAATCCATGTTCGGTTATCAAGGCCATGGCCTCCAGCGAGGCCAACGGTGCAACTGTCGAGCGCTCCGGTGCGCCAATATTGATGGCTATCTCGGCAGACTTTTGCGTAAAGCTGATGTTCTGCAACGATATTACACCCATTGCTCTTCCGGTTTTTTTATCGCAAACCAGCAACACTATCCTTGAGTCATCATCATAAAGGCTCTCTAGCACGCTAAGCTGAGAAGCCTTATGGTTTGGGAATATTCCATGTTGAGTTGCTTGAAGATCAGGAATTTTATTAAACCAATCGGTCCACCCGTCAAGCTCTATGGCAGCTTTGTCGGGAACACACAAATCGATAGTCTCCCCGGGTATAAACAATGCGTACCGGCCAGTACAATTTTCATTAGCATCACTGTTTGTTTGCAATAGCTTCGCACCGTTTTCATCCCACACTGTGTAAACAGCACGTCTGATGCCATAACACGGTGAAGCGCAAAGCCTGATAACTATTCCCACTCGATAGTGGCGGGCGGTTTACTGGAAATATCGTAACTGACTCGCGAGATACGCGGGATAGAGTTACAAATATTGCGCGAAACCTCATCAAGCATATCCCATGGCAATCGTGCGGCACGTGCCGTCATAAAGTCGACAGTTTCTACAGCACGTAACGCCACCACGTAGTCGTAGCGCCTGCCATCGCCCGTTACCCCCACCGATTTAACCGGTAGAAACACGGTAAAGGCTTGCGATACTGTGTCGTACAGATCGTGCGCGTGCAATGCCTCGATGAAAATTGCATCCGCTTCTCGCAGTATGTCAGCGAATTCTTTTTTCACCTCACCCAAAATGCGCACACCCAGGCCCGGCCCTGGAAAAGGATGCCGCTGAACCATTAGCGGCGGTATGCCAAGATCAACGCCAATGCTACGCACCTCGTCCTTGAATAGCTCACGCAGTGGCTCCAGCAATTTAAGACGCATATTGGCAGGCAGTCCGCCGACATTGTGATGTGACTTGATCAGGTGCGCGCTACCGCTGGAACTCGCAGCAGACTCAATCACATCCGGGTAGATAGTGCCCTGCGCAAGCCATGTTGCGTTAGCAAGTTTTGCCGCCTCCTCCTCAAACACCTCAACAAACAGATTGCCGATAATCTTGCGTTTGTGTTCAGGATCAATGACTCCCACCAGGGCGTCCAGAAAACGTTGCTCTGCATCAACCCGTATAACCTTGACGCCCATATTGTCAGCAAAGGTCTGCATGACCTGGTCGCCTTCATGCAATCGTAACAGTCCATTATCGACAAAGACGCACGTTAATTGTTTACCGACGGCCTTGTGCAATAACGCTGCGACCACCGATGAGTCAACGCCACCAGACAGTCCCAGCAGCACCTCTTCCTCACCCACTTGTTCAGTGATGCGATTAACAGCATCATCGATAATGTTACCTGCCGTCCACAGGCCGTCGCATTGGCAGATATCCCGTACGAACCGGTCAAGCACCGTGGCGCCTTGCAGGGTGTGCGTCACCTCCGGATGGAATTGAATACCATAACGATGCGTTTTGCGATCGGCCATGATTGCCATGGGGGCATTAGCGCTGGTGCCGACAAGCTCGAAGCCCTCGGGCAAAGACTCGACACGGTCTCCATGGCTCATCCAGACATCAAGTTTCGCTTGATCGACGTGATCTGACAATCCGTCAAACAAAACCGTGGATGACACAACGTTAACAGACGCATAACCGAACTCGCTATGCGACGCTTGCGCGATTACCTCACCACCGAGCTGCTGTACCATCGCTTGCATGCCATAACAGATGCCAAGCATAGGTATCTCAAGCGCCAACGCCGCCTCGGGGATTTTTGGTGCGCCACTGGCGATAACCGATTCCGGCCCTCCGGAGAGTATGATGCCACGGGCATTGAATTGCTTCACTACATCGTTGCTGATGTCCCAGGGATGTATCTCGCAATAGACACCGCATTCGCGAACCCGTCTGGCGATTAACTGCGTAGTCTGTCCGCCAAAATCCAGAATAAGAATTCGCTGGTCGTGGAGATCTGCCATCTGAATGGTCTTAACCTGTTAGCTTATTCGGTAATTGGGAGCTTCTTTTGTCATCTGCACATCGTGCACATGACTTTCACGCATACCTGCGCCTGTGACACGTACAAACCTGGCATCCCGGCGCATGGCATTGATATCCGGAGCACCGCAATATCCCATGCTAGACCTTACACCGCCAATCATCTGGTGAACGATGGCGGACATAGGGCCCTTGTAAGGCACTCGCCCTTCTATTCCTTCGGGAACCAGCTTATCTTCAACATCTTCGTCATCCTGAAAATACCGATCACTGGAACCTGCCCGCATAGCACCGACCGAGCCCATGCCACGGTAAGACTTATAGGAACTACCTTGATAGAGCACCACCTCACCAGGCGCCTCTTCGGTTCCTGCGAACATGCTACCGACCATGACAGAGGAAGCACCGGCGGCGATAGCCTTGGCCATATCGCCAGAAAAGCGTATGCCTCCATCAGCAATCAGTGGCACATCAGTGCCCTGCAACGCCGTGGCAACTTCATGGATGGCCGTAATTTGAGGTACGCCGACACCGGCAACGATGCGTGTAGTGCAGATGGAGCCAGGACCTATGCCAACCTTGACGCCATCAGCACCACGGGCAACCAGGTCGGTTGCCGCCTCGCCGGTGGCTATGTTGCCACCAATAATCTGTACATCGGAAAAATGTTTTTTTATCCATGCCACTCTGTCCAGCACACCTTGCGAATGACCATGTGCAGTGTCAACAATCAGTACATCAACACCTGCGGCCACAAGTTGGGCAACGCGTTCATCCGTGTCTGCCCCGGTACCCACAGCAGCACCGGACAATAAACGACCCATACCATCCTTGCAGGCTCTGGGAAAATCCTGAGCCTTGCGAATGTCTTTTACCGTAATCATGCCGCGAAGTTCAAAGGCATCGTTAACCATCAGAACTTTTTCGATACGGTGTTTATGCAGCTTATCTACAGCTTCTTCGCGAGAGGCGTGCTCTTTGACAGTCACCAGACGCTCACGAGGTGTCATGATGTTGGATACCGGCTGGTCAAGCTTCGTTTCAAAACGCAGATCGCGCTGTGTGACAATGCCGGCTAGCGTGGTGCCGTCTACCACAGGCAAACCTGAGATCCCATGCTGGGCGATCATGTCGATCACTTGCCGGATAGTGGTGGTCGGCGTTATGGTTATGGGTTCAGTGACGACACCGCTTTCGTGTTTTTTTACCCGCGAAACTTCACTGGCCTGCCGCTCGATGGATAAATTCTTGTGGATGATGCCCAGTCCACCTTCCTGAGCCAGTGCAATGGCCAGTCGCGACTCGGTAACGGTATCCATCGCCGCCGATAACAGCGGGATATTTAATGTCAGTGTTCGGGTGAGACGCGTAGTTAAGTCTACATCACGCGGCAAAACACTGGAATGACGCGGAGTGAGCAGAACATCATCGAACGTGAGAGCTTCCTGGGGGACCAGCATTGAATATACGACCGCGGCGTGAGGAACAGGATGCCGCCCGAGTATACAGTGATGCGTCGTTAGCGGTGTATGCTTGTGTCCGGATATCATCTAAAAAAACACCTTCGTGGCCGTAACCGTTAATACAAATTCGCCAGGCAACGCGCCTACGCGCAAGGTCTACACCGTAAGCCGTCTGAATCAGGAAGTTCAGACCTTGCTTGAGAAAGGTTTCGGTACGCTCTGGCTACAGGGTGAACTATCCAACTTCAGCCGCCCCGGTAGCGGGCACTTCTACTTCACCCTCAAGGACAGTCAATCGCAGATTCGCTGCGCCATGTTCAAGGGCCGTAACCGCTACGTGGAATTTGATCCGCAAAATGGCGACTCTGTGATAGTGCGTGGCAAGCTCGGCCTATACGCTGCACGTGGTGATTTTCAACTTATTGCCGAGCATATGGAACCCGCGGGTGCCGGTCGACTGCAGGCAGCGTTTGAGGCCACGAAACGCAAACTGGACGAGCAGGGCTGGTTTGATGTCAAGCAAAAGAAGCCCTTGCCATCGATGCCACAAACCATCGGTGTAGTGAGTTCCCCTACCGGTGCGGCGCTGCGTGATGTTCTGCAGGTGCTACAGCGGCGCTATCGTCAGGCAAACATCATCATTTACCCTACGTTGACACAAGGCGCAGCCGCACAGACAGCCATCGTCAACGCGCTCAATCTGGCCAACGAACGTTGCGAAGCTGATGTTCTTCTGTTGGTACGAGGCGGTGGTTCACTGGAGGATCTCTGGTCATTCAACGAGGTAGCGGTGGCGGCAGCCATACGTGAAAGCCACATTCCCATTGTGGCTGGCATTGGACACGAAGTAGATGTCACTATCAGTGACCTGGTAGCCGACGTAAGAGCCCCCACCCCATCAGCTGCGGCTGAGCTTGCCACCCCAGACACTAGCAGCCTGCAACAACGCCTCCACAGTGCGTCTCGTCAGTTGGCGCTGCAACAACAATCTCGTGTAAATTTTCTTGCACAGAGGCTGCGCCAGCAAGATACCCGTCTGCAGCTGCGCCATCCCGAACGACAACTACGAGAGCAAACCCAACGTGTTGACGATCTGACATCGCGATTGCAACGTGGCTGGCAAATTCATAGCAAGCAGCAGCAACATCGACAGAACCGGCTGGAAGCCCGTCTGCATGCAAGATCACCAGCAATCATCCTGCAACGACAGGGCGCAGCCTGGCAAGCGCTGGATCGTCGATTGCAGATCGCAGTATCAATGCATCAGGGTCGAGCACAAACACGATTCGACCTTTTGGCACGAGCACTTAATAGTGTCAGTCCTTTGGCGGTTCTGGATCGTGGCTATGCCTTGATTAAAAAAGATGATCAGATCGTTTTGGACGCTGCAAGCTTATCTGTTGGCGATGAGATTAAAGCACGTCTTGCAAATGGTGAGATAGTAGCTGTGGTAAGCGCATCCATATAATAGAGCAATATATTTCATAAAAATAAAATATGTAACAAATTCAATCAACAAGGCTAGTTTAAGGGTGTAAAAGCCGGACAATGTTACAGTTTACGTTTGCCAAAAAGCGATTTATCTGATAAAACGCACGGCTGCTAATTTCCGGTTCCGACAGGAAGTCTTATGGTTAAGGCAACAAGCAAGAAAACATCCAGCTCCGCAAAAAAATTGTCTGCGGGGTCCAAAAAAATCGCATCCAGAGCAACTGGTAAGACGGCCCCGGGTGCGAACAAAAAAACAGCGAACAAGAAAGTCGCTGTGGAGAAAGTTGAATTGTCAGATTCTGAGAAGACAGATACGGGCCAGAGCAAAACCGCTAGCAAGAAAAAGGTGTCAAGCTCAGCTGCCAGTACTAAAAAAACGACCGCTAAAAGCACCGCATCGAAGAAGAAAACTGCTAAAAAGAATGCAGCTGGCAAAAAGGTTGCATCCAGCAAGCCTTCCAGCAGTTCAACTGCACCCCCTGCAAGCACGACCAAGGCAAAAAAGAAGGCCGCGGCAAAAATTGCCAATAGCACTTCCGAAAACGTCGTGGAAACTGCTGCACCTAGCGAGGTAAAAAACAAAAAAGTGGCAAAGAAAGCAGCCAGCACGAAGAGCGATATATCTGCAGTATCCGAGGTTGTCGATTTCGATCAGGACGATGATCTGGACTCAAGCGATTTGCCTACGGGTCTTTCGAAGGCACCCGTGCCCTACGAGCGAAATGCGGGACATTACATGGACCCCGCGCAACTAAGCCACTTCAGCGAAAAGCTGGCGGAGTGGAAACAACAATTAATGGAAGAGGTTGATCGTACCGTTGGCCACATGAAAGATGATGCGACCAATTTCCCTGATCCAAATGATCGGGCAACCCAGGAAGAAGAATTTTCGCTAGAGTTACGCACGCGCGATCGTGAACGCAAATTGATCAAGAAAATAAATGAGGCACAAAAACGCATCGACGACGATGAGTACGGTTATTGCGAGACGTGCGGAATTGAAATTGGTGTTAATCGGCTAGAGGCTCGCCCAACGGCCGAACTTTGCATCGATTGCAAGACGCTTGAAGAAATTCGCGAACGTCAAACTGCCTAGTCGGATTACCGTAGACGCCAGAAAGTCCGGCCGCTTTGCCCCCTCCCCAACCGGGGATCTGCATTTCGGCTCATTACTGGCAGCTGTCGCAAGCTGCTGTGAAGCACGCCATCATGGCAGGCTTTGGTATTTGCGTATCGATGATATTGATGCTCCGCGCAGCGTGCCAGGTGCTGCCGAGCGCATTCAGGCATCACTGACACGTTACGGTCTCAAGTGGGATAGTGCTATACAGTGGCAAAGCAGACACAACACCCGTTACCGTCAAGCACTAGGCCAGCTCATAGAACAGGGACTCGTCTTTAGCTGCGGCTGTTCTCGGCGTAGTTTGCCGCCCAGCCAGATATATCCGGGCACATGCCGGGCCAACCGTGTACGCTCGCTTGATGAGCCCATCGTCGATCGTGCATTACGTCTTGTTTTACCGGATAAAATCGAATTTTCGGATGGCGTGCAAGGCAAACAAAGCGTCAATCTGTCAACAGATGTCGGCGACGTCGTCATATGGCGACGTGACAAATTAGTGTCCTATACCCTCGCCTGCGCTGTCGACGATGCGAGCGATTGCACCGAAGTTATACGCGGTGCAGATCTCCTGCCCAGTACGGCGGCACAACTTGCCGTGATGAATTATCTGGGACTGACAGCGCCCTGCTATGCACACATACCTGTAGCGGTAGACGCAAACAACGACAAGCTGAGCAAACACTCAAAGGCTGCCTCCATTGACGACATGGAACCTGTTGAGACTTTACACCGCGCCTGGCGATTTCTTGGTCAATTGACGTTTAGCGCTCACACGGTAAACGAATTCTGGGCAACCGCCATTCCACACTGGCAATTGCAGAATGTACCGGCAAAATTGCGTATGGCAGAATCGTCGAATGAATAGACGACGAGGCACAGCTGACTACACCTTGCTAATTTTTGCACTGGCGGTATTCATGTTCAATTCGCCAATCAACATATGGTGGGCTTCTGTCACATGGCCCTGGTATGCGCTGTTTGCGCCATGGTTATTCATTGTCGCTCTGCTTGCGTGGAACCTGTCAAGGCAAGATCATGGGGATTGATCTGGGCTGGCTATTCGCTATAGCGTTGGCCTACCTGGGATTGCTTTTTATCATTGCCTGGTGTGCCGATGCAGGATGGCTGCCTGGGACACTGGTATCAAACCCCGTCGTCTATTCCCTGTCTTTAGGTGTTTATGCTACCTCGTGGACCTACTATGGCAGTGTCGGGCTGGCTGACAGCAGTGGCTTTACGTTTCTGACAATCTATCTGGGGGTAACCGCAGCGTTTATTCTCGGCCCCTATCTGCTGCGCCCCATTTTGCGATTGACCACCGAACATCAACTGACCTCAATCGCCGATCTACTGGCATTTCGTTATGGCGGGCGCGCCACAGGTTTTGTAGTCACGCTCTTCATGATCGTGGGCATATTGCCTTATATTTCGCTACAAATCAGAGCGGTTACAGAATCCATACGGATACTCAGCAAACAGGTACCACCTGACGTGTTAGCGCTGGTGTTTTGCCTCGTAATAACCGTGTTCGCCATTTTATTTGGAGCCAGACACCTTACGCCGCGCGAAAAACATAACGGGCTGGTCCTGGCTATTGCCTTTGAATCAGCTGTAAAACTCATCGCTATGGTGATAGCCGGATTGTTCGTTGTAACCCAGGTATTCGATTCCCCTGCCGCTATGAACGATTGGGCAAAAGCGCATCCCGAAATGCTGAAAGCCTTGTATGAACCTGCGCAGACGGGCTTATGGAGCACACTGCTGCTACTGGCTTTTTGTGCAGCTTTTATGCTTCCACGTCAATATCATATGGCGTTTGCCGAAAACCAGAAATCGTCGCATTTACGCACAGCCTACTGGTTATTTCCGCTTTACTTGTTGGTGCTTAATTTACCGATCATCCCCATCCTCTTCGCTGGTCGTCATCTCTCACTAAGCGTACCACCGGATTTTTATGTGTTGGGCATGACACTCACCCTGGGCCATGAGTGGCTTGCGATACTTGTATTTATCGGTGGGCTATCAGCAGCAAGTGCGATGATGATCGTAACCACATTGGCTTTGTCGTCCATGTGCATGAACAATTTTTTCCTCCCGGCGGCATTATCAAAAAATCTTGCCAGCAATTTCTATCGACGCCTGCTTTGGGGTCGTCGTATCATCATCTCAATGATCATAGCGGCAGGCTACGGCTTCTACATTGTTATAGAACTCAATGAAGGTCTCGCCAGTCTTGGGCTTATTTCATTCGTTGCCGCGGCCCAGCTTTTACCAGGAATCATAGGCCTGCTGTACTGGTCAAGGGCAACTCAGACAGGGTTTATCGCTGGACTCACCGGTGGCGCATCCTTGTGGTTCATCCTGTTGATTCTGCCGTTGATTAATCCCGATAATTCACCATTCAACTGGTTTCCGGTAAGCACTGATATCTGGAGCTTATCGACGTTTTGCACCTTATCAGTTAACTTCGTTCTGTTTGTCATCGGCTCTTTGATGACACGGCCATCATCCGACGAACAGGCTGCCGCTGAGGCTGGAATGGAGAATACTGGCCTGGTGCTGCCAGATACTACCGTTGCCCGATCGGTTGTGCACTATCGTTATGCACTTCAACATGCATTGGGAAACAAGGTGGCCTCAGAAGAATTGCAGCGGGCGCTTCAAGAGACTGGCATTGATGATAATGAAAGCCGGCGTGCCGAGCTTCAGGTGCTACATGATCAGCTGGAACGCAATCTGACGGGGTTGCTCGGACCTACGCTTGCACGGAAAATCCTGCATCGGCGCGTGGGCAGTGGAGACCATGCACTCAGTAATTCACCCGACGCCAGGCTGCTAGAGCGACGCCTGCAAGCATCGCGACTACAAATGCGAGGTTTGACCAAGCAACTGGATGATCTTCGACAGTATTTACAAACCGTGCTGGAGCAACTGCCCCTGGGCGTTTGCTCCATTTCAGCTACAGGCCGTATCCACATCTGGAATTCTGCCATGCAGACACTAACCGGCATTGATAATCGACAGGCCTACGATAAAACATTGGCTAATCTTGAGGCTCCATGGGGTGAGCTATTGCACGACTTCGCTGATTCAGACTTCGGTACCTTATCTCGTAAGCGAGTCCGTCGTGGTAAAAATCTTGCCACCGTTAACCTGCACAAGGCAGCCATCGATCAACTCGAAGGCAGAGATGATGCCTCACTAGGTGGTCTGGTTATTCTTATGGAAGACAGAACCAGTCTGGATACGCTCGAATCTGAACTTGCGCACAGTGAACGACTGGTTTCAGTGGGCAGACTGGCCGCAGGTGTTGCGCATGAGATCGGTAATCCATTGACGGGGATTGCCAGCATTGCGCAGAACATGCACTTCGAGCTGGAAGATGCTGAGCAGCCAGCGGAATCTGATGGAAAACTGGCAGGCGTTGTCAAGGAGCAAACAGACGATATTCTTAAACAAGTGGGTCGTATCAATAACATTGTTCGCTCACTACTGACGTTTTCGCATGCAGACAACGTTGACGACACGCCGTACGGAAAATTGCAGTTAGCCCAAATCATTAAAGAGGCACTCAGGCTGGTCAGGCTTTCGCCAACAACGCGCCTGTTAAGTTTTGAATGCTCAGTTCCCGAAGAGGCTTTTGTTAGCGGCGATGCCAATTTACTCATGCAGGTGTTTGTTAACCTGATTAACAACGCTTGTGATGCATCACCCGATGGAGGCACAGTCACCATTCTTGGCAGCACTAATAAGCAGCAGGAACTTATCATCGAAACCATCGACATGGGACAAGGTATTGATGAACAGCATCGTGAGCACATATTCGAGCCATTTTTCACAACCAAGCCAGTGGGACAGGGCACCGGGCTTGGCTTGTCACTGGCCTATAGCATTATCATGAATCATGGCGGTAAATTACGGGTTGGAGACAACCCTGTAGGTACCCGCATGATCGTCACCCTGCCGTTGGCATCAGCGCAATGACAAAAAGATTACTACTGGTTGAGGATGAAGAAGTCATTCTGAAAGCCTTGAAGCGACTTCTGGAGCGCAATCACTACCTTGTCCAGTGTGCGAGCAGTGCGGATGAGGCATTGGCGATGCCGCTGCAATCGTTCGATCTTATTCTGGCTGATCTAAGGCTGCCTGGGGAGCTGGGTACTTCGCTAATACCTGCTGCAAATCCGGTCCCGGTAGTGATCATGACCAGTCATGCCAGCGTGCGCTCCGCTGTTGACGCGATGCGCCACGGTGCTATCGACTATATAGCCAAACCATTTGATCACGATGAATTATTAATGATCATAGAACGCTCACTGCAGCAAAATCAGATGCAGTCACAGAACCGAGCGCTGAAACTCAACATGAATCGTTTACAACCCATCGAGCATCATGTGAAAGGCACAGGCCTTGACACAATTCTTGAATCCATCGTTGAACGGACACGCCATCAACGTTTTCTACACCTGCATGGAGAGTGTGGTACGTATAAAGAATCGTTGGCCAATGCGATGCACATGAATGGTCATCAGAAAGACGGACCCTTTCTTGTCGTCGACGTCTCGGTTGACACCACCGGATTTACTGCGCAGCTTTTGGGCCTGTCTTCGAACGAGTCGACGGTAGGTTATTTACAGGCAGCGCAAAATGGCACGCTGGTACTTCATCATCCCGAGTTCTTGCCATCAGATGTACAACAGGCGTTATGCAAAGCGGTGCATGGCAGTGTGTTTCAACTGCAAGAGGATGGCCGTCAACGTGGTGCCATTAATCTGAGTCTTGTCAGTATCAGCGAGCAAAGTATTGAAACCCTGGTCAACGAGGGCCGCCTGATTCAGGACTACGCAGAGTTGTTTGCCGATAATCAGTTCGAAATACCACCGTTAAGGCAGCGTGCTCCTGACATTGCCACACTGGCTAACCGTCAACTGGAAAAGCTTGCCACACGTTACGGTCGCAAAGCGTTGAAACTAAGCGATGACGCAATGTCGGCGTTGATGGCAAACGAGTTGCCGGGCAACGCTGCGCAACTTGAAAACATATTGAGTCGCGCCATGTTTGTCAGCCGCACAAATGTTATCGGGCTGAGCGACCTTGGCTTCAATGCATCATTAAGCCAAGGTAATGAAAATGAGCGCGACCTAAGCCTTGATGAGTACTTCAGGTTCTTTGTTTTGCGCAATCAGACTACCCTTTCGGAGACCGAATTAGCCGCAAGGTTAGGCATAAGTCGCAAGGCACTATGGGAACGGCGTCAAAAAATGAACTTGCTACGAGTGACAAATGATGATCTGTCAAGCTGAAATTTAACAGGTTCCTGCTCTTGGCGCCTTGAATATTTTTAAATATTTCAATTACTTAAATATATTTTGCAGTAGTAATTGACGGAATGTGTCAGGAAGGTAAACTTCCCCCATCATCTGCCACAACTGCGTCAAGAATGTCAGAAAACCCTATCTACCCCGTTGCTGCCCAGGTGGCAGAAAATGCCCACATCAATGAAGAACAGTATGCGCAAATGTATGCCCGCTCCCTGGCTGAACCAGATGCATTCTGGGCTGAGAAAGCTGAGGAATTCATAGACTGGTTTAAACCCTGGGACAGCGTTCAGGAATGGGATTTCCATAAGGGCGATATCAGCTGGTTCAGTGGCGCGAAAGTAAACGTAGCCTACAACTGCCTCGACAGGCATCTTGAAAAGCGTGCTGATCAAACCGCAATAATCTGGGAGGGCGACGACCCTTCCGAATCACGTCATATCAGTTATCGTGAGCTGCACAATGAGGTTAGTCGCTTCTCCAATGCGCTGAAGGGCCTGGGCGTCAAGAAGGGCGATCGTGTGTGCATCTACATGCCAATGATCCCGGAGGCGGCTGTCGCGATGCTGTCATGCGCACGAATCGGCGCCATCCACACCATCGTGTTCGGTGGCTTCTCACCTGACGCCTTGAAAGATCGTATTAACGACTGCGAATGTTCCATTGTCATTACGGCGGACCAAGGGCTGCGTGGAGGACGAAAGGTTCCGTTAAAAGCTAACGCTGACAAAGCCTGCGAGAAGACCGATTGCGTCAAGCGGATGGTTGTAGTCAAACGCGGCGGCGAAGACGTTGAATGGAAAGATGGCCGTGACCTTTGGTATCACGAGCTGATTTCTGGCGCACCTGATGAGTGCCCGGCAGTGGAAATGGATGCTGAAGATCCACTGTTTATCTTGTACACATCAGGATCAACCGGCACCCCGAAAGGTGTTTTGCATACCAGCGGAGGGTACATCCTGTATGCGTCCATGACACATAAATACGTGTTCGATTACAAGGACGGTGACGTCTACTGGTGTACCGCCGATGTTGGCTGGGTAACAGGACACTCCTACATCGTCTATGGCCCACTAGCCAATGGTGCGACGACCTTGATGTTCGAAGGCATCCCAACCTATCCCAGCGTCTCGCGTTTCTGGGAAGTTATAGAAAAGCACAAGGTCAACACGTTTTACACAGCGCCTACCGCCATTCGCGCACTTATGGCGCAAGGCGATGAGGCCGTGACATCCGTCGACAGAAGCTCATTAAGACTTCTGGGTAGTGTGGGCGAACCCATTAACCCCGAGGCATGGGAATGGTATTCGAGAGTTGTCGGTAATTCCTCTTGCCCGGTAGTAGATACGTGGTGGCAAACCGAGACCGGCGGCATCCTTATCTCTCCACTACCAGGCGCTACACCACTCAAACCCGGATCAGCCAGCAAACCCTTCTTTGGCATTGTGCCCGAGCTAGTGGACGATCAAGGCAATATACTGGAAGGTGCAACATCCGGAAATCTAGTGATAACGCGGCCTTGGCCTGGCATGATGCGCTCGGTCTATGGTAACCATGAGCGCTTCAAGGAAACCTACTTTGCCATGTACCCCGGTTACTACTTCACGGGTGACGGTGCACGTCGTGATGAAGACGGCTACTTTTGGATTACCGGACGCGTTGACGATGTCTTGAACGTATCAGGACACAGACTGGGCACCGCCGAAATCGAAAGCGCGCTCGTACTGCACGAGGCTGTAGCTGAAGCTGCCGTCGTTGGCTATCCACACGACATCAAGGGCCAGGGCATTTATGCCTACATCACATTGATGAAGGGTATAGAGGCTAGCGACGAGTTAAAGGCCGAGCTGGTCAAACACGTACGTTCTGAGATTGGACCTATCGCAACACCAGACCTTATGCAATGGGCGCCAGGACTTCCCAAGACACGTTCGGGCAAGATCATGCGCAGAATACTGCGAAAGATTGCAGAGAATGATGTAGGTAGCTTAGGCGATACCTCTACTCTGGCAGATCCCGGTGTTGTTGACGGGCTGGTGGAGCATCGAGCTAATTTTTAAGAGCCGCGGCTTGTGTATCGCCGCTTATTTAGTCCGTTAAAAACTGAGTAACAGCAGAAAAGACACCATTATCAGGCAGGACATCCGACAAGCCCTTTACAGGTCCAGCATGTCCGGCATCATCGATCCATAATACGGTAGTGTCGATACCAGCACTCTTGAGAGCCGCTGAATATCGCTCGGTATGCTTGGGTAAGACTCGTTTGTCGCCGCTACCGTGTATGAGCAAGGTGGATGGGTGCTGTTCACCAACGTTTTCAATCGGTAACGCATCATCGGTATCCAGCGCCTTTGCAAATACGGGTCGCACTTCCGGATTATCCAGGGGAAGATCATAAGGACCCGACATGGCGATTAGCTTGTCCACCTGAACTGACGAGCCTTCCAGCCAAGCGCTATCCGCTGCAATTAGTGCAGCGGTGTGAGCGCCCGATGAATGCCCCATCAGTACGATGTTCAAAGGATTGTATGACTCTCCGGTTATCTTTTTAAGCTCTTGAGGCAAGGCTGTGATACTTGCTGCTACATCATCGACAAACTCCGGAAACCTGGCCTCGGGAAATAGCCTGTAATCGGGTATCACTACCCAGTGACCTTGTTTGGCAAAAGAGTTAGCGACAAACGCATAATCTTCTTTTATGCCCTCGCGCCAGGCACCTCCATACACAAATACTATAACTTGCGATTCCTCGGACGCAGCCTCTGGCTGATAGATGTCCATGGTTTGCCTGGACCCACTCCCGAACGGCACATCGTCTGTTAGCGTATAACCCGAATTGGGCGTAACACCGTTGAGCGCACTCAGTGCAGCATTGCCTTTGCAACCGCTTAACATCAGGCATACTGCAAGAAAGAGTGCTGACCGAAAAATCGAAAGTGTTTTCATGTGATAGAAATTGACAGGCAGAACCCGTGAAAATTAACTGATGGAAATCGTTCGGCAGCAATCGACTGTTATCAATTGACTGATGAAAATTGACTGATGAAAATTAATTGATAGAAATTAATTGGTAAACGCTACTACAACAGCTCAACTACCTGCTGTAATAACTGTTCATTGTCCCACTCACGAGGGCCCAACGCCTCATAAACGATGTCACCGTCAGCATTCACAACGATAGTGGTGGGCAGTGCTTTGACAGACCAGTTAGGCAGGGTATCTGCATTGCCAAGTACGTTAGGAAAATCAATAGCTATTTTTGCTAAAAATTCCTCGACAGCCTCTGTGCCCTCGCCTGCGTTGATAGCCAACATGCCTATTCCCAGCGGCTCAAGCACCTCAAAGGCTGCATTCATCGAGGGAATCTCCTCTATGCACGGTGTGCACCACGTCGCCCAGAAGTTAATGACCCAGGGCTTGCCCTGCAACGTGTCGACAGTCCATAGGGTGTTATCGATGGATGGCAGCTCGAATGCCGGAACAGTGCGCTCAATTGATGACAAAAGCTGTTCAGGGGCTCGTTTTTCGCCCCCTTCCGCTACTACACCGTCACCGGCTACCGCTTGTGGCGGCGCATCGGTCTGAGGAGAGTGAAACGTCTGCACGGCGAAATAGACACCAACAGCCAGAAACACAATGCCTAAAGCTGAAAGAACACGAGAATTCATGAATACTCACTCACTGGTTTCTACCTCTGACCTCTTTTTGAATTGCAGCGAAGCCGAGTTGATGCAATAGCGAAGACCCGTGGGTTTTGGCCCATCCGGAAATACGTGACCCAGATGCGCGCCGCAGCTATCGCACAAAACCTCGGTACGCCGCATGCCTAAAGTTCCATCGACCTCCTCTTCGATATTTGCTTGACTGGCAGGCTGGTAAAAACTTGGCCAGCCACTGCCGGATTCGTATTTATGCTCTGAATCAAACAGTTTCTCATCACAACAGACACAGGTGTACATACCATCACCTTTGTGACCATCGTATTCACCGGTGAACGCACGTTCCGTGCCCTTCTGACGAGCCACCTTCAGCTGCGTGGGCGTTAGCGTCCTGGCCCATTCTTCCAGAGATTTTTCAACTTTTCGTGCCATAGTTCTCCCCTTACTCTTTTGAACAATTGTTCTGCCTCATTACGCATCCTCAATCGTATAATAAGGATGTGAGCGGCAGAAAAAAACCAGATAAATCGACGAAAAAGCCTGTCAGTGACGATGACATGGCCCTTTTCCGTGATGCAGTCGGCCAGGTGCGCTCCGTCAATCACGACCGTGTTGATTCCGCAAAACCTTCTCCGACACCTGTTATACGACACTCAGAACAGGATGATCGTTCGGTTATGCAGGCGTTACTCGAAGATTTAAGCGAAACTGACTTTCTGGAAACTGGCGAACATTTATCTTACACGCAGCCAGGCGTACAGCGTGGCGTATTGAAAAAACTCAAAAGTGGGCGTTATTCCATCCAGGCAGAGATCGATTTGCATGGACTCACAGTTGAGGAGGCTCGGCAGGAGCTTTCAGCGTTCCTCAAAGCCGTCAGGGAGAGACGACAGCTGTGCATAAGGATAATTCATGGCAAGGGGCGCAAGAACGCTGAGCGCGCGCCACGACTCAAGCCTGCAGTTAATCAGTGGTTACAGCGTAATAAGGCAGTGTTGGCGTTTTGTTCTGCGCGAACCAACGATGGCGGGACAGGTGCTGTCTATGTGTTGTTGAAACGCCCTGCTGATTGACGGAAAAGGGCCGTTTACCAGGAGCCTGTCCGAGAATAAGCTGATCGTACCGGAGGCGGCCCCCCGACATCGCGATATTTTGGCGGGACTACCTCCAGCCAGCTTTCCTCGTAAATCTCGGTGAATAGAACAAATATTCGCCTCAATTGACGAGAAAATCTGACTTAAAATCTCACACTCTCGCGAGACCGCCTTCAGCTTCGATCGTTATTCTCGGACAGCCTCCGGGATAATTCAGGAAAACGCATTTAAATTGGCATCCCAGGCACTGCCAAAATTGGCGAGATCGGGAAAAACACCGTTCAAATCATTGGGCGAAACACCCATCCAGCGTGCCATGAGGGCTCCATACTGGTTGATGGATAGTTTTGGAATTATCCGACCCTTTTCACCTGTGTCATCATCGGAACCTACCGAAAAATCCGGAAGCTGGCCGAGCATTCTGCCACCGTTCACAGCACCACCCATGACCATGTAATGTCCGCCCCAACCATGATCGGACCCATCGCCATTAGTCGTCAGCGTTCGACCAAAATCTGATGCGGTAAACGTGGTAACAGAATCCGACATATTGACTTCGCTGAGCGTATCCTGAAAATCAATCAGGCTGCGATTAAGGTCAGCTAGCAGCAGGTTCAATCGCGGCGTCTGGCTATCGTGTGTGTCCCACCCACCTGCCCCGACGAAAAATATCTGACGGCGCATGCCCATTTGCTGATTACCCGCTATCAGTCTTGCCACCATCCGAAGCTGCGTGGCCAGTTTGCTACTTGAATTATAGGGGGTTGCGAAATCATTGTTAGCTTGCAAGGTAGCCTGAAGCCTTGCAGAGCCAGATTTTGCACGCGCAAGTGTTGAGGCCGCTTGCTGTTTCATAGGGTGATTGGATGTTGTGTTTAAAATAGCATCCAGCGTATTGCCACGCGCCCTGCTATTCGAATTTGCTTGAACGTCAAGGTACTCCAGGGGATTCAGTCCGGAACCTGGACTTAGTGCAATAGGCTGTACCTGTTGTCCTGGCAACCAATAGTTGCTGCCATTAATCGAAAAACCAGGGGGTAGCCCGCCGTCGGCGTTAGCGTGTTGCAGAAGATCTGCCATACGACCACCCCATCCCGAACCAACTATTGCAGCAGGAGAACTACTCAGGCCTTTCAGCCACTGCTCTTGCTGATGGTTGTGCGCAAACAGGTCGTTTGGCACGCGGTTGCTGCCTTGTTGAAACTGGGCACGGCTGATGGGCGCAATCAGGTTTCCCACATTGCTAAACAATGCAAGCTTGGCGCCTTCATCGTTTGGCGATTTACTATAAAGCCTGTGCATATCTGCAAGTAATGGATGAAAACCGATACCTGTATCTGTGCCACCTGTGAGTAGTTTGTCTCTAGGTACGGCCAAGCTACCTCGGCTAGCCGCATAGCTCGAATACCCTTCATTGTCGGTGGGTACAAACATGGAGAATGAATCGCTCCCACCGTAGAGGAATACGCACACCAACGCCTTGTAATCATCAAATGATGTGTAGTCTGAACTTGCTGCCATGGCAGATCCGATCAGACCGAGTTTGCCGTTCATGGCACCGGCACCCGAACCCAGCAGCGATATTGCTGCACATTGTCGTAGGAACTCTCGACGTTCGCGAGCTTTTCGTGAAATTAGATTAGCCATTACATTTGTACCAGGTAGTCAGGAGAAGCCATGATCAGCGTGACCGCATCGCGCACTCGCGCAAACCGTCCTGGCTGAGTGGACGGCAGGGCCAGCAAATGCTCGCTGAGAAGAGTGCGAAGAGCGGTGCTCATATTGCCCGCCACTAGAACAGTATCCAGATGGTCCAACAGCGCATTCACATCACCTGCTATGCCCACTTCATAGGTAAAGTTCAAAAACGCAAGGGGAGGGCTGCTATCAGCAATGGACGACACTGAATATCGCTGTATCTGACGCCCGATAAAATTGCTGGTAGACAGCTCATTGCTTTCGGTAAACAGTTCGAACTCTGGAGCCTTGAGATTCTGGTCAGCTATGGGTCCTGCAGGCGAGAAGCCGGGTTGAAAGAAATTGAAAACTGACGCCGATTTTAATGGCGCTTGCCCAGTAACCATTTCCAGATTCTTAAGCTCTGGCCGTATGCTGTGATACTCGTTACGCTGTGAACTACTTTGCGAACCAGGCAATACACCAAACGCACGCCACAGGTGACTGATTCTGAGAACCGGCTCTCGCAGCTTGCCATAGGCTGCAAAATCAGGAATATTGCGAGCCTCATCATGCATAAGTAAAGCCTTGATTACCGCTTTCATATTGCCACGGGTACCAGCACCGTCATCATCGAATACCGCCGCAATATCACGCACATACTGCAGTGAAGGATTACTTGTTACCAGTCGCTTGATCAATTGTTTGACAACAAAGGGACCTACGTTTGGATGGTAGAAAATATTATCCAGCGCTTTTTCCAGATCTTCCCGGGCACTACCGCCTGCAGGCAATTGGCCATGTACTGTCGAAGGACCATAGTTGAGCAGAACCTTCTCACCCGTGTCGTGATAGTCCTCAAAGGGCTGCATCTGACTGATCTTGTCGGGACCGGTATAGGGCCCCTTGTTCCATCGATCAGCGCCGTCATAGTTCCAACCGGTGAAGACGCGTGCAAATGCTTCTATCTGATCCTGGGTAAATACAGGATTACCCTGAGTAGAACCATCGGGCGCAAGCTCGTACAAGCCGATAGTAAACAATTGCAGAACCTCTCTTGCATAATTTTCATCAGGACGGGTACCTGCCTGTTCATCGCCCTTGCTGTTCTGCAGCATACTCAGGTACAAGCCCATGACAGGATGCAGTGTCACTTGCTCAAGTATTTCACGGTAGTTACCAAAAGCATTGTCCAACAGCATCTGATAATACGAGGTCACACCATATTGCGCGTTCGCCAGTGTGTAGCCCGTATCAGAGATAACAAACAACTGACTTAGCGCAAAAGCCACGCGTTGACGGAGCTGATCTTCACCATCCACTGCACTCTTCCACCAGGTCTCATGTCGAAATTCACGGTTAGAGCCATTGGAATATTTTCTAACATAGGCGAATTGAGATTCTCCTCGTAATGTCATTTGCCGATCAATCCAGCTTTCAACACCGACTGACTGCACCTGTGCAATATCGGCCCGTGTCGGACCAAACGTTGCCTGAGTAAGAAGTCGTGCAGCTTTGTCTTTCGTTACCACGCCCGGAGAGACTGGATCTGGATCTGGATCTGGATCTGGATCTGGATCTGGATCTGGATTTACAGTGGTAACAACAACAGTAAATATTGAACGAGACCATTCAGACAAGCCTTGTGAATTTCGGCCTCGAACACGCCACGCATGATAAGTAGATACCGGCTGTGTCACTGGATAAGTAAATCGGCATTCACTCTGTGAACAGATATCGCCAGCGACCAGACCAGCAACCCAAGGCGTTGTCTCTTTGGCGACATTATCAAAAAGATGGAATTCATAGGTCGCAACGTCAGGATCACGCTGCCAGATGAACTCGACATCGGTGCCTCTGTTCAACTCCGCAGCAACTGCTGGCGACAGGTTTACCGGTGTTTCAGGTTTAAGATTCGTGTCTGGTTCTGGTTCTGGTTCAGGGTCAGGAACTACCGGAGAGCTTATTACTGAGAAAAGCGAGCGTGACCATTCAGAAGGCCCTGCTGAATTAAACCCTCTTACACGCCAGGCATGACGGGTCGCTACAGGCTGGGTAACCGGGTGCGAAAGACGACACGTACCGCCAGAACAAATGTTCGCTGCAGCCAGATCCGACACATAGGGTGTCGTGTTTTTTGCAACATTGTCAAAAATATGAAATTGATACGTGACGACATTCGGATCACTCTGCCACACGAACTCGACGTCGCTACCTTGCACAAGGTCGGCAGAGACAGCGGGAAACACATTCTCCGGCGTATTCGGACGCACAGCCGACATAACAGAACCGCACAGAGCAAAAAGGACGATCCCTGCGAAAAACTTCCTGATCATTATATTCACCTCCTATTTGACGGGATATATATCCCACCAAAATAGTATACGACGAATGTGAAACTAATCACAATGGGCATGACCTGATTTCAATGAGGCTTACGGGCAATCAGCAGTTGGAACAGAGACAGAGTGCTAGCTCAGTGAGCGAGCCGGACTATTTTTATCGGGTTTTCAACAACTTGAGTAAATCTGCTGACGTGAGCCCGCGATCTCTGACAATTCAGAAAGGCTGAGAGATGGTCCTGACGTAAGTTGGCTCTGTCGCAAACTCAAATCAGACAATAAGCAGTCCAGGTGATTTAGTAGCCTGACCCGCCAATTCATAAAAGAATTCTGCAGGGGTTTTGGACATCGTTGCCTGACAACGCAACTGACCTTTTTTGTTCATTCGAATCAATTCGATGCCAGCCATACCGTGCAAGCCACCTGCCGGTGTTGGTCTTAGCGAGCTGTTCGGTGATAATGTGCCCGGGGAGCTGGGGCAAGACCGGTCCGTGCAATTCTACGATCCTGTTACCAACCGCTATGCAGCGGCCAGCTCTACCCCTTGCTCGGACTTCAGTTCGAAGGCAACAGAGTGTTTACCTCGATTGAGCACGGCATAATCAATACCCAATAGGTTCTCGCTTTCGCCGCATTCCAACCGCGCAACGCTTGCTCCCATACCGGCCAGCAACATGACGGAAAAAGGTAAATGTCCCAGCCCTGCAAACTCACGTCAGCGACTGCTTTGATAAAATGATTCAGGCAAATCACATAGTTCGGAATGCTTTTTGGTGGGATTGCCTCTGCCGAGAAGCAGTCGAGATACGCTTCGCGTGCGCGGCCATGCAGCTGCTGGCCATGCCCGGCAATCTCTATCAAATTCTTCTTTCTAGAAGATTTGTACGATGTGAGTGTTAGGTAAAACTGTGCCACTGTGCTCCATGTGGTTGAATGCTCGAACCTGTTACGTAAGAGTATTGGGATATACCGTAGTGTGGAATATTGTTGGTTGATGCGGTTGGCTTTCGCTTGCGGTAAGGGGGAATGATTTTGTGTGTAGTTAGAAGGTTGGGCTTGTGGTGAGATTTGGTGGGGTTTCGTTGGGTGGGGCTCTCCGACGGGCTCTGTGCTTTTGGTGAGAAGTGGTGAGTGTTGTTTTCGACTATATTGAGTCGGTATTATTGCGGATAAGGTTGAGTCGTTCTAATATTTGTTAGCCTATGAAAAGTAGTTATCTTTGACAAGTCATACGGTATAGTGATTCCAGCTTGTGACGAAAAACGACCCAATTTGTATAAAATATATTGCGTGATTAGTATTTGGCGAATATGACCTACATCGCAAATTTGGCAGACGAGCTGGAAAATTACAGAGAATAGTGAATTAAAAAATGGCAAGCATACCTACTACCAGTAATCCAGAAATGCTTGTATGGGCTCGCGAAGGGGTTGGTTATGAGTTGGTGCAGGCAGCTGACGCTTTAGGTGTGACAGTTGAGCGATTAGTAGCAGCAGAATCGGGTGAAAAACCATTTTCACTAAACCAACTGAGAAAAGCTGCAGATAAATATAGTTGTCCTTTTGGATATTTTTATTTCAGTAAGCCACCCTATAAGCACACAGATAAGCCAATTCCGGATTATAGGATCGAGCCTAACATGATGGGCGTCGATAATTACAAGCTTCAGTTGGAGATTAAAAAAGTACGTGACAGAAGGCTTACGTACATAGACTTACTTGAGGAGAGCGGAGAGGAAAGAAAGTCATTTAAGACCTTAGGTACAGACGAAAGAAGAGGGAATATAGGTAGAAAAATTAGATCCCGTCTAGGCGTAACTAAAGCTGAGCTCTTAGACCTGAACTTTGAGAAGGCTTATGTGTACTGGAAAGGTAAGATAGAAAATGATGGCGTATTGGTTTATGAGTCGCAGTATATTCCAGTAGAAAGCGGCGTCATAGGTATGGCCATTTTTTATAATAGTCACCCGATTATTTTAGTAAAAAGAGGTGGTGATTCAAATGAAAGGCGACTATTTACATTGCTGCATGAATATGCGCACTTGTTAATTGGAAAATCTGCAATCAATGATCTACAGTCGCAGACAATAAACAGGTCGGACTCTGAAAGCACCGAGTTAGAAGCTGATTGCAATTATATGGCCGGTGAGATACTAGTTCCTGGCGAATTGCTGAAAGATGCTGATTACGAAGGGTTGACTCCATTAGAAAAAATGGAGAAAGTTTCGAATACATTTAAAGTGACGTATACAACAGCGGCTGTTTGCTTGAGAAGAAGAAACTTTATATCCAAAGAAGACTATCAGAACCTGATAGCAAGGCGATTGGCAGAATTTAAAAATAAGAAAAATAGAAACAACAACAGAGAAACGAAAATACCAAGAGAGAATATTCAAAGATTGGACTATGGACGTCCGTTTTTTGATGTCGTTCTAGGTGCTTATGAATCGGGCAGAATAGATGTTTACGATGCATCTAATATCTTGAATTTGCGCGTGAAGAAGATTGATCTTCTTGTGGCAAGGAATGCCATATGAAATATTGTATTGATTCTTCCGCTCTTATAGCCTACTTTCCGCATGTTTTTGACGGTACTTTTTTCGATTTTTAATAGTCA
>ENA-ORXR01000984-ORXR01000984.1-marine-metagenome-genome-assembly--contig:-NODE-984-length-32783-cov-3.966917_pt1 | contig 32783 bp, 50 predicted proteins | sample MGYA00237866_ERZ511479 | MGnify/ENA metagenome assembly ERZ511479
TTCCTGCTTTAATGTCTGCTTCTACTAAAGTCGTATCTGCTGTAATTTCTATAACGTCTATTATGTTACTTGGTATATTAGCTTCTAAAGCATCTATTTCATCTTTAAGCTGTTCTGTTTGCCCTTGTACTGTTGATGCTGTTATCTCTAGGTAAGGGTCTGCTGTTACTTGTGAACTATTTTGATTATCTGTATTCGCCCAATTAGCATCACCATAAGCCTTAACACTTTGTTGGCTTGGTGCTTCTGTTGCGCTATCACTAGCAAAATCATCTTCATCTAGTACTGTAGAGCTTCCGCCACCACCTAAAGATGTCCTAACAACTTCATTTTGTGAATTTAATCCTAAACCAATAATAGCAGTTCCAGAAGTTGTTCCATTTAATATTAATTCACCATTATTAACTACAATATCACCTTGCTCACTTAGTATTGCATTAACTTTTGCAGTACCGATGTTGGTGTAATTTGGGTCTATGCGAATAGAAGTTAATGAAGAATTAACATCATCTGCATTTAGTAAATTTATAGTAGGATTAAAATGTAAACTTGTAAAATCTACACCTGCCGTACCACTTGGGTAATTGATTGTTCTACCAATTTCTACATTCCCCCAATTTCTTTGAGTTGCGTAAGGAGATACAGCTCCACTCATATTAAATCTATACCTAGAAAAATTTAAGTTGCCTCCAACAAAATCAGCACCAGAATTTCCTCCTATTCTTACTTTACCTAGTGCTAATCTATCTTCGCTTCCTATAGTACCTTTAACTGCTATACCATTCCCGAAACTCACTGTACCATTATGGCTAATCCATTCGTCATAGCTTATAGCGTTTTGAGTGCCATTTCTGTTTCTCCAAACGTCGTTACCTGGTTCTAAATAAATATTTGAATCAACAAATACAAAATCTTCATCAATAGCTATTTCTGTACCTCCAACACCATAATCTCCACCGTCACCAACAAATAAATATTTTTCAGATACACTGTTTCTAATTGTAGAAACAATCACGTACCCTTCAGTTTGATCTTGTACAGGATCATCGTCACCTGTAAACGTAAAAGCGTTAAAACCAACTTCAATTAAATTACTGCCAATATCTCCAATATCTATGATTTGTGTTGTTGCAAAGTTTTCAATATTTGGTACTTGAGATAGCAGATCTTCCCATATTGTGCCATTGTATTGTCTAAATCTTTTGGTTGGCACGTTCCATGTAAGTTGCCCTTCAAAAAAGCCTGTAGGATCTACCAAAGTTGAGCCTATAACTATACCTCCTTCAAACCATGTTGGAGGTCTGGTTTGAGATTGTAAGGATGCGCAAACTATAGATGCTATGATGATAAAAAACTTTTTCATAATTAATATTTTCTAATTGTTACAATTGTACCCTGAAATGGTGCATCTGTTAGTGTTACCTGGTTATTTACTAAAACATATTTATTAGCACCTACTAACTTTATTTCATTTAAGTAAATAGATACATTATTTGGCTGCGAACTAAGACCATATACTGTTTGGTTTGCACCTGCTGTAAATGTTTCTTCTGTAGATTGCGCTGCGTTGCCTCCGTTGCCGTTTTGCGCACCAGGTAAAAAAGGTCCTAATATGTTTTTTTGGAGTCCGCTCATTATATATTTACTTTTTGACTTTTATTAATAAGCGCATATCCAGCAACTAAACCAAGACCCAGAAACACTCCGAATAGTCCGTAATTAGCTTTAGATGTATTTGGATTGCTAGGTGTAGCGTTTATAACTACTTCTCCTAAGTCGTTTGTAAACTCTAGGTAAACTTTAGACCCTATTTGTAGAGCTGGTATTTTAACCTGTTTACCTTGAAACGAAAACACAATATTACTATCTGATGGCACGTTTGCCATCAATAGCTCACCATTGCCTATAATATAGGTTTGGTTTTCTGGAGATCCTTCTGGCCATGCGTAAACTCCGCTTAAAATATTTCCTTCGTTATTGTAAACTATTGCATCTATATATAAATTTCTCATGTTAAAGCTGTTTATTAGTTACTTGCTGCTGTATTACGACACCGATTTCGCAATTAATAAGGCATTGGCTACCTCTAACCTCTTTGACTATGTAATAGTTTTGCCCTACTAAATGATTGTTGGCTGTGTTATAAACCATTTGCTCCGTTACTTGACCTGTAGCAATTACCTCTCCCACCAGCTCGTTATGGCTTAAATTTTTGTATAAATCATTTGTACCAATCCATGTGCCGTTATTTTCTTTAGCTAGATTTACTATAATTCCGTTTAGTTCTGCGACGTACAATTTAGATCCTATAGGATAAAGCGTTGTTGAATTATTGTTTTGAGGACTATTGATGATTTGCCAAAATGTATCAAGTTCTGAAGTGCTAAGACCCTGAATTGTATCTTGGGTTAAGTTTCTATCAAAAAGTATGTGGTACGCATCACTTACAGCTTTTACGTTTGTAACTCTAGTCGCTATATTATTTAAAGCTGCTTCGTCTGTAGAAATATCTATAGATGGCAATAACCAGCTTAATACACCAGGAAACTCAAAACGAGTAAATGAGTTGTAAATTATTGCAGCTGCTATAACGTTAGGACTGCCTACGTTGTCTCTAGCGAATTTATCTGCTCTATATTCCTTATACTTGCTCCATGTGTAACGCGCTCCTAGTACAGCTCCTACTATAAGCAATCCAATTTTAATTGCATTTAAACCTTGACCTATAGCTTTTTGCCCTTGTTTTGAGGAGGCTACGGTTGCAACTGCGAAAGGGTTTGAAAGTCCTGTTTCCATGTCTAAATAAATGATTTAATTAAATTCCATTTCGTTTTTAATGTTGATCTACCTTTAGAACTACACATTTGCTTTAGCTTGCCAAGTTCTTCAGTAGTTAAATCATTATTCATTTTATTTAAAGCGTCAAATCTTACTTGTGTATCTATAAGATCTTTACCTTCTACCTTAATTTCTTTTGCCATTACTACTCGGTTTTAATTTGAAATTCGTTTAATAAATCTTGTACTTTTGGTATAAATTCTGCTGGCTTTTCTAAAATACCAACCGATACAGCGTAAAGCATATTGCAAATATCATCGTCCACCTGGTCTAACTGTATAAACTGCATTAATGCACTTTTACGACTAGATACACTCGATCCGTTTAACGCTTCGTTAGGTTTGCTTTTAGACATACCTGCCAGTCCTACTATAGTGCTGTCTGCCTTGTCTAAAATCTTACTAAAGCCTTCAGAATCCATGAAAGATTTACTTTCTAAACGTTGTTCTTTTAAAGCAAGATCCATTTCGCGCTCCTTTGTAGCTAAATCTACTTTAAGCTCCCTTATTAAATCTTGATCCTCGTTTCGCTTTCCTTTTTCGGTGCGCAATTCAGTTTTTAAATCTTGAATATCTTGTTTAAGATCAACGACCTTTTCCTTTAGGTCCACTAACTTGTCCTTTAGGTATTCTGTTTGTCCGAAATGTGATTTTTCGCTCATATTGTAATTGTTTGAGTTTTCAGAGTGACCTAAACCATGAGCTGCGGCCTCCTTATTTTTTGCTTCGCCTACAACAAGCGGCAGAACCGCACCTACCAAAGCGGTAGTAGCTCCATGTTTTTTGCGCCTATGCACATGAAACTTAGAAATCCCCCTTTTTAGCAAAGCCTTAAACAAACCGTCTAAACTTCCATAGTCCTCAATGATTTTGTCGTATTTCAGTTTTCTTAATACATATTCTTCAGTTAACGCATCCATAATATCTATATGGTTGGTTTCCTTAGTGTTAAGATGGTTTTCTATTTTAGATAAGTTATCTGTCATTACTCATATTTTATTTACACTTTCTTAAAACAGAATAAGTGATGTAAACCTTTTTGGTTAGACCCTCTGCACCAGTAAATTCAATAGGTAACTTTAAACCATCTTCATAGGTGTAAGGCAAAGTGTCTAACACATAAATATCTGGACCTCTAGCTTCGTCATAAGCCCTAAGTGTAAAATCATTAATCTTAACAGGTGAGCTGCCAAAATTGTAAAATGAAACACCTAAGAGATTTTTTTCGCTAAATTCTTGATCTTCAGATACCCATTCTTTATCAAAAGAACGCTTAACTCCGAATGCAAAAGAAAATATTTGAGATAGTATATCCATTGAGATTAACAGTTTTGCTGAATAACTAAAATAACCTGCCCTTTTAGTTCAGCTGCTAAATTTCCACTAGATGTAAAGTCGAATTTAATTTGCTGTCCTCCTTCTATACTAAGTGGTTTTAGGCTCTGTAAATAATTTCCTCCAGAACGTTGCTCCCAATTTTGTATTGAAGTAGGATCTTCAATCCTGTTTCCGTTATCTCTAACCGAAGCGTTAACTAATTGGTCTGGATAATCTCCGACAATTTCAATAGCGGCAGCAACAACCTTTCCAGGCCAAAGGTTTATTGCTAGTGTTAATTCTCCACTTACAGGAATAGTAAATGATTTAGATTGGTGACGTGTTTTAATATTATTCATCTTTGTAGATTTAAAAAAAAGCCAAACCAAGTATTATGGTTTGGCTTTTTGAATTATAATAATTGCTTTTGTTTAACGAGAAACAGTCTGGTTTCTACGTAAAGAAACTTTAACATAGTGTCTTTTTCCGTCAGCGCCACTTGGAGCTACACCACTAGGGAAGTTAAACCATGCTTCTACTTGCTGTAACGCTTCAATAATAGGTAAATGGCCTAATTCTCTGTACTTTTCGTCGTTGGTACGTGTTGAGTTTGCGTTGTGGATTTCGTAAACTGGAATGTTTATCTTTTCCTTACCATCAACAGTAAATCTAAATTCAGCTGCTTTAATAGCAGGATCTGCTGATTCTGAATAATCTAAACCTTTCATGTCTGGATGACCGTCTGTATCATTCGTTGTAGCCACTTCTATAGATATAGCGTCTAATACAGCGTTAGATCCAGCAGCTAATTTGTTACCATCAAAATTGGTTAACCCAACCCTTGACGCTGAAGTTTCTTGCACTATTGCTTCAAAAAGGTTGATTTTACCTCCGTCTGTCACCTCGCCAACAAAGTACAAAACTCCGTCTTGCGTTGTTTTAGATGATGAGCCGTTTGAGTTAACACACCCAGCTAAACCTGAAGCATTACCCTTGTTATTTAATGCCTTAATTGCTTCTTGTCGTAATAATGCATTAGAAATATTACGTTGCTCTACTCTATTTTTCATAATGTATGTTTTTTAATTGTTCGTTTTTGTTTAATTCTTTTTAATAATTAGGTGGATTGATGAAATTGAGAATTAACCTATTTAGTCAAAAGCATTTGCAGCGATTTGCTGATTTTCGTTAATTCCAAAGTTGTTTAATTTTTGACCTGCATGGTCGTAAGGTGAAGCTGCATTTAAAGCCGTCATTACAGGCATACTTACAACTCCAGCTTTCCATTCCTTATTAGGTACAGTGTTGCTGCATGGGCATTTAAGACCAAATACGCCTCCGATAAACTTCTCGGCCGTTGCGCTTGTTGCTGTTGGTTGAGTGATACCAATTTTAGAAGCTAAAGTTGGTAAAATCTTTAAGATTTGTACAATGCTCATACCTGCTAAAAACATTTGAGCTGCTTTAGCTTTAGTGCTTGCACCTTCAATAGATGCTGCGGCAACTCCAGCGGCTAAGGCTATACCTCCTCGTACGATTTCTTCGTACTGACCTAGTGTTTTTGCTGGCACAAGGTTTACCACGCCTTCAGATAGCATACCGCCAACCGTTGCGCTTGTTACGTTGATAGCAGTTTGTTTAATGCTATTTCCAGTGGGTTTTTTAAACATAATTTTCGATTTTTTAATGATTACTATTTAAGTGTTACTATTTTGATTTGCTTTTTGGTTTTTTTGCGTAATTGTAAAGTAAGCCTCCTGCTACACCAGCAATTAATAAACCTTGCGCCCAACCAAAGCCTGCTTGTTGCGTTTCGTTAGGTGGTAGGTTTTCTAAATCGCTTATCGTTTCACCTGATGGCGTAGATGTAATTGTAAAAATTTCTAGGTCGAAATTATTGTACGGAAGATCATAATTCGCTCTGTAAGCACCTACACCTATATCACCTGGATATGTGTTAGGAGCGTCACCAACATCCCATTCATTACTTACAAATGTCTGTATCTGGCTTGAAATTCCGTATTGTAAATTTGAAAGCTCATTAATCATATTTCTACGCCCTGCATCTACTTCTGATATAATTCTTTCAAAGTATTCCTTGAAATATTTTATACTTGTTCTACTACAGTTTCTCCATTTGCTCTCTGCTAATAGACCGTTCATACCTTGAAGCCCTCCCATTGCGTACTTTAAAACGCGCTGGAGTTGGTCTAAACTTTGCTGTATATTATCATTGTTAGCTAGGTTGATCTGCTCCTCGAAAAAGGGCATTAATTTTGTAGTTATACGATCTTCAACTATAGAAGGAGTGTATGTGGAATTGATACAAGAAAAACCTGCACTAAATATGTCTCCTATACTTGATAATATGTTACCTAAAATGCTTTCTATAGGTAATATACTTAGTAATCCGCCTACATTAAAACCTCCGTTATTACCTCCGTTATTGTTGCCGTTATTACCACCTGTATCTGTAGTGCCAAAATCATAAGGACCTAAGTTTAGAGCTGAAGATGAAAGGCCTGGTACATATTTACCTAAATGTATAACCGAATTATTGATTTTAACAGCTTCGTCGCTGCTTTGTATGTGTGGAGTTTCACCTTTTAATAAAGATGAATTAATTTCGTTATGAATAGATTTAATAACCGTTTCAGAAATACCGTTATTAGCTAAGACTTGTAAATAATTGTTATAAAAACCAACGGACACCTGCGCATATTGTAGCGATATAGGTCCTTCCGCTGATCCGTTTAACCAAACGTGTGGTAATTTACTCATAATTGTATCTTCTTTTTGTGAATAGACACCTTCCTTATTAGTATGTACAGTGCCATCAATAACATAATATCCTTTATCTAAGCTAAATTTTTTCTGGTCTATTGGTATTACAATGTAAACGTGCGTCCAATTGTCTGGGTTGTAACTTGGTTGCTTTATGCGTCTTATATAGTGGGCTATATTTTGATTTAAAAGCAAGGTTGAAGCGAAAATGCTGAACGATTTACAGTCTATACCATTAAACCGATCTGCCCAACTACAATTTGGTGAGCGCATTTGCTGTAATTCTGGATCTGCTTCGTACTGAAAGTGCTGATACAGAAAATTGTAATTATTCTGTACCGTTTCCGCTTCTGTTTCTCCCAATAAGGCTTTTGCCAGCTTCTCGGTTTGTTTCACATATTTGTAAGCTATTTGTTTTATAGCATCTACGCTATGCGAAGTGTCTCCAGAGGTTGTTTTGTAAGCAGAACATTTACCAGTTTTTATTAAGCTAGTAAAGCGAGATGTTTTTAAAACGTCTCGCTTTGCCATACTATTAATAACGTTCATATCCATTTTAACCACCTAAAAATTTAAAAGAACTTATTTCTATGGGTGTAAATTAAAAGGATTGAAAACTAGCTTTTTAAGCCTTTAATAGTTTAGCTAATATTATTGAAGGCTTTTTGATTCTTTTTTAATCTTGCTAAATCTTAGAAGTGTGGAAAACACAAAAAGCATCTTATCTGCGTGATAAGATGCTTTGTTTTTTGATGCGTCTTGTAAAGGTTCTAATCTTTTTTATAGTGTTTTAATCAAAAATTGATAATACAACTATGGTCCATCCCATCATAATAATAAATAGAGCCAGACCAATATCCATTTCTTTATCCTTCCACCAGCTTACAATTAGTAATACTAAATTAATAGTGAAGTGTGCTAATACTATTTTTTCTGTTATTGTCATTTGTTTTTGGTTTTATGCTACTGCTTTTAATGCTATGCGCTTGTCCGCTAAATTTATAGCTTCCATAAGATCGTTGGTTTGCAGATGTATGTATTTTTCTGTAGTTGTAATTTTGTAATGGCCTAAAAATTCTTTGAGTAATTTTATATCCATACCATTACTAAGTAAATGTGTTGCTCTACTATGTCTTAATCCATGCGGCGTTACATTTCTGGTAATGCCAGATTTAAGTAATGCGTTTTTTAAAATTTTTCTAATACTTGGAGCTGTATATCTTGGGTTGCTTTGTCCTGCAAATAGATAGGATTTTGGTCTGTACTTTTTGTAATAATTTATAAGTAAATTATGAAGATCTTTAGAGAATGGTATTACTCTACTTTTTGCGCCTTTACTGAATTTGATATGCAAAGTTCGATTAGTTCCGTTAATATGCGTAACGTGAAGATTTATAACTTCAGATATTCTTAGTGCATTGTAATAAATGGTTGAAATTATAGCTTTGTGCTTTAGATTTTTAATGTTGCTTAGTACTATTTCTATTTCGGTTTCACTTAAAATTTCTGGGAGTCCTTTTGATTTTTTAATCTTTGGTAATTTTACAATAAGTTCTGGTTTGTGAATTACACCTTTATAAAAGTGCATTAATGCGCCTTGTGCTTGTGCTTTGGTAGATAAACTTTTAAAACTGCAAACATATTTTAAAACATCTGCGTAGGTTGCACTATATGGATCATTAATTGTATCTAAAAACCACTGAACTAAATTAGTGTACCTTTTTATTGTACTGCCTGTACAGGTTAATGATATGTATAATTTATAAAGTTCTAAAAGTTCTTTTTTCGATTTTTTATTATTCATAATTTATTGATTTTAAGGTGTTTATTTAAAAAGGTTTTGTTATCAGGTAGTTAGCACACATTAAAATAATGTGCTAACACCGTATATAAAAAATAGCTACACTTTAGTACAATTAACACATATAGTTATTAGGCTTCCTAAGTCATTTAAGTGATAACCTACATAATTTACCTTAACAACAATCTCATTTTTTAATCCAATACCGTTTACAAATAAAACATCGTCTTTTTTTGGTATTGGCATTTCTTTAGGTAAATCATAATTTTGTTGCCCATCTACTGAGGCATAATACATTACTTTTTTCATTTTAATTATATTTAGTTATTATTAAATCGCTACTTTTCATATACGAATACGTTAGACAACAAGCGCACTAAAACCTATACGTTGTAAATATTATGCGCCTGTAGCTAACACCGTACATAAATAATAGCCCAAGTAAGTGCTTTATCAATGGTTCGGTCTTATCAGCAACGCAACTACTTATTTTTTTCCCTACTCTCACTCATGCGCTCAAATATTACGATAGCCAGTTTCAACCATCGTGGTAAATCCTTATTTGGTTGTGTCGTGCTTTTAACGCTGTCTGGAGTATTACCAATTATATCAGCAATATCCTTATTGTCATATCCTAAAGCTTTTTTCATTACTTTAAATCTATCGTGCCAATTCATGTCGTAATTTTTTGAATATTAAATTTTGAGAATTAACAACAATAGAAGCCATCGTTTGAATTTCGTTTACCGTATTAGACGTTGTGCCGTAATAAGCAATCAAATCATTTGTAATTTCAGTTACTATTTTTACATAGTCATAATGTCCAGAGGTTACTACCATCCATTTTTGAGTTTCCATAATTTTATAAGTTTAAGTTTATATATTTCTTTACAGATTGAGCAACATCTTTAGTTCCTCTAATTTCAATATCAAAATAATCTTCTTCTTGTTCGGTAACGTTTCCTAAAAAAGAACCTAAACCACCAGAATATCTACTTGCTTTTTCCATCAATAACATTAAACCATTACCGTATTTAGGTACTCTAATTCTAACAGGGTTTAACTTAACTTTTGCTTGCAATTCCATAATTAAAATATTTAGTAATTAATAATATCCAAATGTAAACATAAATTTACAATACACCAAATAAAAGTAAATAAAAGTTTACTTTTTGCAAAAGTAATTTGCCTTCCCTAAAAAAAATAAGTAGTTGCTTATAACTGATTAACCGAAGTTCAGTCCTTTCAATGGCTACTATTCATGTACGTAACCGTTAGCAAACATTAAAACGATTTGCTAACACGGTATATAAGTAAAAACCTATTTCGGCAAGTCCGCTATCTTCTGTTCTAACACTTTAATTTGGGCTTCATAATCAGATTTTAAAATTTTAGGATTATTAGCCTTGTTCCAAACTTTAGCGATTGCAGCTTTACTAATATTCCAACTACAAGGGCTTATTTTTACTTCGTGATTGCAGTTTGTGCATTTACCCCAAGCAACATTAAAGCTGCTATACCCACAATCATTAATTTCAATGTGTTCGTTACCGCATTTAACGCAGTCTAACACCTTAATCTTTTTTTCTACTGTCTTTTTTTCTGTTATATATCCCATAATCCTAAAATTTTAAATTCATAATTCAAACGGTTTCTACTCATATACCTATGCGTTGTGGCGCATTTGCTCTTTGTAAATACTCACTCGCATAAATAGGAAAGCAAACGACGACCACAACACCGTATATAAAAAATAGCCCTAATTCAGTCATCAACTCAAATGTCGTTTTGTAAATCTTTTTCTTCTATTTTTTTTCCCACCTCAATAATTTCAACAGACAAATTGAGAGGTTTTAAAAATTCGTTTACAAAATCAATTTTATTCTCTACGGTTCTAATCTTGCTTGCTAGATTCTTATAAGGCACATCTATTGTTTCAGCAAAAAGAGCTTTATCGTTGTTGTAAAGATCTTTTATTTTTTAGTTGATTATATTCATCTTATTGAACTCTTGCGTAAATTCTACCATTTTTACCATATTTTATGTTAAACATTTTCGCTGCATCTTCAGCTTCTTCTTCATCATCAAATTGTTGAGCATCATTAATATCTTGAACTACTTTATTATCCCAGTTTAAATAACCTTCATTCCAGTCTAATGCTTTTTCTACTTCTACGATAAATGTCTTTTGAGTTGTCATAATTTTTAGTTTTAACAGTTAATTATATTTTATACATATTTCCAGTTCTTGAATCCCAACATAAACCTCTTTTATCAGCATAGTCCTCTGCTAATTCGTACCATTTTTTATTGTCTTTTTCCATTGTATCTATTAGCGCAAATTCTTTTCTATGAATATTTTGGATAAATGATTTTAGTAAAGTTTTGGTTTTTTTAGATTCATAAGCTCTTGATATTTCATCTTCATTTTTTAAAGCCCAATTCAAGAATACTTCCATCTTAGATTTAATATCTTCTTTTTTATAAACTTTATAAATCCATTTGATGCTACTTATTATTGAGTCTCTATTTTCTGAAAGTATTTCTTTAGTAGTTTTCATATCTCTTTGTTTCTGTTATACAAATATCGTAAATTATTTAAGATAATCAACTATAAAACGTAAATAATTTAAGATTATTCGATGAAATACACTTTTTAGGTGTTGTTTTGCTTCGCAATATGCCTTCGCTCTAAAAAATAGAAGAAAAAGGATAGTTGTTTAACTCGAACTTCAATCGCAAAACGGCTACTTCTTATATACGTAACCGTTATGTGCAATGCTACTAATCGCTTAACCGTTGTTTAGTTATTTCTATTGCCTTCTCGCCTATATCACAACCAATAAAGTTTCTATTCAACTCTTTACAAACTTCAGCAGTAGTGCCACTACCTAAATAGTAATCGGCTACAACATCATTTTCGTTACTTGAAGCCAAAACAAAACGTTTAATTAACTCTTTCGGTTTTTGGGTAGGATAACCATTTCGTTCAGAATGTGTAGTGGCTAACATTGATAAATTAAACCAGTCATTCAAACCAACAAAATTGTAAGTTCCTTTTTCATCCTTATAATATTTTACTTTACCGCCTTGTCCACCACCACCTGTTCCGTAAGATTTTTCTTTGTAAGCATTGAAATTATAGTTTTTAGATTTAGAGTAAAATAATATAACATCGTGTTTTTTACCAAAGTTCTTTTTTGTTCCGCCACCGCTTTTATAACACCATACAATTTCGTTTTGGAAGTTGTCATACCCAAAAACCTTATCCATCAAAATTCGCATCCAATGATTAATTCTCGTGTCCATTTGCAAGTAAATAGAACCGTTTTGTTTTAATACTCGCTTCATTTCAATAAGTCTTGGTAGGTAGTGGATTTCAATCACATCTTGTTTAGGTTTTAAGTCTTGGTATTCGCCAAAGTTTCTTCCAGTTCCGTAAAGTATATCACTATAAATTAAGTCCACGCTTTCGTTTGGTTGCGATTTAAGTAACTGCATATTGTCAACGCACTGCACATAACAACGTGTATAATTAATAGCAGGTTCACTGCTTAACATTTCTGTATTTATTTTTATTTTATTCATTTCTTAATTCGAATTTTCTGTTTATTAATCTGCTACTAATCATACACAATTCCGTTATGCTACAATGGGCATCGAGCCAGAAATCATAAAATTTCTTTAGAGCAGTTAATACACCTTTTACCTTCAACTATCATAAGTAACCAATTCACACTACCCTCTCTTTTAAAAGGCTTGTAATAATGAATTCCTAATCGACAAATTGTATTTCTTAATATATATTTAACCATTCAGTTATTAATTTAAAGTTCAGTTCTTATAACACACACGAATACGTTAATCCTTAGCATTAGTGTCAAAGTAGCCTTCTGGCACTCCTAATCTGTCAACAAGTTCTTTAAATTGTTTTGGTGGTATAATTTGGATGAAAACGCTAATATTATGTTCTTTAAGTATGGTGTTAATGGTTTTTCTAACGTATGTCGTAGATTGCTTTTTCCATATCTTAAAATAAATATCTTGTTTACTTGCAGATGCAGGTAAAGGTTTTAATTCTCTTGTTGTCATTAGAAAAATTTATTAAGCCGTATCGTCGCTTTACGCTAAACGATACGGCAAGGGTTAATAATCAATCGAAATTTGTTTTAGCTTTAAAGACCCACTGTTTATCCGTATGCGCTGGAGTTAAATTGTTTTTGCGCTCTTTAGGAAATTTCTTTAAAAAATAATCTAAAGCCTCCTGCTCCGTCTTGGAGTGCGACTTGTTTCTGCGATAGGTTGCTCCTAAGTGCTTTCCTGATACTTTTGCATTTTGTTTACTCATTTTTAAAATATTTAAGGTTAATAATTAATTTTCTGTTAACGTCTAAGGCCTAACCTCTAAAGGTTTACCAGGTTTGTTGTTTTTATATTCTACTAAAGTTGCTTTTTGGTGCTTACGGTTTGGGTTACGGTGTATTGTTGCCCATTCTAATACTGTACTGATGCTTGTTTTTTTCATTTTTATTTATTTAATTTTATTCTATTGTGGTTTTCGTCGTAAGATCTCCATTCTCTTATTTTACCTTTTTTAACGTAAATTGTAGTTATCTTTTTTTCTACTGTTTTGGTTGTAATTTGAAGTGGAAAGTTTTTTATGCAATAACCTGTTAACCACTGATTGATTTTTTTTCTTAACATTGATCTATTTTTTATAATTAATTGCCCTCATTCTATTAGCTTGCCTTTTAGCTTTACGCTTTTTAATCCGCCTTTACTTAATGAAATTTGAGGACTGTTTCATTATAAATTCGTCTTTTAGATCAGATGAAGATTTTTTTTTAATAATTTTTTCCCCTTCTTCTATAAATACTCTAATTAATTTTTGCTTTTTAAATAGTGCTTTCATTTTTTATCATTTTTATATTATACTTCTGTTAATTCTCGCTTAATCACTGCTTTCTTAAATTGACTTTGCAGTACGTGATGAATGTCGTTGTCTATTTCAATTTTTGGTACGTAGATTAAACTTTTTTTAAAATAATATTCTACCATATCGGGCCTTACAAAACGATCTATTATAAATGGTCCATTAATCTTTTTAGATTCTAAACTTTTAATGTAGATGATCTGCCCAATTTTTAAAAGTCCATCACTTATTAATAAGTCTCTACTTTTAGCTTCCCTGATTTCTATTTCTATTTTGTGGTCCATTTAGTTATTTATTGGTGAAACTTTGATTTAGGTTTTATAAATGACAATACAGATCTTCCCTTTTCAGTCTCAATGGCTTGATTTTTTCTTTTCCCTTTTAACCAATGCTTAACAGGTATATTAGATTTTCTATATTTAGGTTTCTTGTTCATATTATGAGAATTTAAAATCGTCGTTATCGTCTTGGTCGAAAACAGTCTTTTCATCATCTTCAGCAACCGAAGTAATTTTTTCTGTTTTTGGTAGCACGTCTTTATTCGTTTTTATATAAAAATATTCCTTAGCCTTTTGACCTGGAGGACGTTTCATTATGCGTCCGTCTTTTACGGATTCGTGTTCTTCTGGGTTAAACTCGTAACCGTATAATTTACACCATGATATTAAAGATGTTTTAAACCTTGCAGCTGTTAATTTTGGCATACCTTCAGCCTTACAATCGTCGTGAGCTTCCTTTTTAATAACTAATTCGTTAAGATTATATCCGTCTGCAAAAAACGTGTCTGCCCAAGTTTTAAAAGGGCTTTTCATGTCTCTAATTAAGTTTCGTTTTTCAACGTTTTCTAACGGAGGATTTATGCGTTTTGGCTGTGACAGGTAAAAGCCTATGCATTGTGCGCAGAAATTGTAATATCTGTTCCAATTTTCGTCTGTAAAATCGTTGATAAGACGTTTGCCGTTAAAATCGTCGCTCACTTGACGGCTTTCGTTATACTTGTCTCCTTTTTCGTGATAATAGTCTCCTGTGGCTGTAAAGAGTAATCTTCGTCTTAATGCTCCGTCCATATTGCCAACTCCGAAATTTGAAGTGCCTGCGAGTTTTGGGCTATCCTCGTGTTTAACGGTGTATGCTGTATGTCCTTTAGGGTTTACAATCATATCATCGGTGATAGGATTAAGGAAACGGTGCGCTCTAAAATATGCGTCCATATCTTCTATTAGTAAAAGATCAGTTTTATCCGTAACTCCATCGAATAAAAAATCTTTGTCCGCAATATTGCGCTCCCTTCCGTCTATTTTTTTAATGTTTTTAAGGATAGGAAATAGCATCTTAAAGAATAGGGATTTACCTGTACCTCCGTTACTTTCGAGATCGTCAACTATTTCGTAGTCCATGTTCCAAACAAACCATGACTTTGTAACGTCTTTAAAGGAATGAAGCAAATAACCAATAGTGTAAATTTTGTTAACCAGGTGTTGTTTTTGCTCCCATATTTGCTCCTCGCTAAGATTTGAGCCTGCGATGTTAAAGCGGTTTTCGTTTAGGTAGGCTTGTTGTGCTTTAAAATCTAAGTTTCCGTCTTTAGTGTAGGGATTTTCTAGTTCTGCTTTCCAATACACTCTAGCAGTATTTATTAGATAGTTTAGATACATTACGTTGTCGTTATTTAACGTTATATCAAAACCTTTTTCTGGATGCTTTGCAATGGTGAAATAATTATCTTCAATTTTTGGAGTAAAGTCTATAATGTCATTTTTCCAAACAAAACTAGACACCTCTCCTAACTTATACTTTTTAGTACCATTTTTAGTGATGTACCAAGTGCTATCTTTAAAAAATAGATATTGACTATTTACAAAACCTTTTCTAAATCTAGGGCTTAAAGCGTTGAGCTGTGATAAACTTTTATCGCTAAGCTGGTTTGTTTTTAAGAGCATATTACGTAAATCTATAGGGTGATTTTTACGCTCTAGGTAATTAAGTAAGTGTTTTTTAATATGATGCCCTCTTACTGTTTCTACCACGTTACCATCTACGTTAATGAACTCGTAATCGTCTTTGCTTTGGTCGTTTTCGTATAAGAAAAACCCTTGATGCTCTATAAAGTGCATAGCATAAGCGTTGTTAAAGTCGTATTTACAATACCACTCGTCTGTGGTTCTGCTTTTTTTCCAATTTTCATCCCAAAAACGCATTGGCATAGCGTTTTTTATCATCTTTTTTAAAAGACCTTCAAATTGACTTTCGTTATTTTTGTAGTAAGATATTTGTACTAGATCTCTAAAATCTTTACGTGGTTTACCTCTAAAATCTTTACGATAACTTAACCATTTTGGTAGCCATATAATTTTAATATCGGTAAACTCTAAAGCTAGATCTATAGCTTGCTTCTTACCTGTGTTATCTATGTCGTATAAGACGTAAATATTTTTACAGATTTCCTTTAGCTGCTTGTAAACCTCGAAGGTGAGTTTGTCGCTTTCAGAATTTAGCCAAATGACGTTATAATTAAAAGAATCTATATTTAAGGAGTCTCTGTCTCCAGATCCTATAATAACACTATCTAACTTTAAATCGTTTTTAGTTGGCTCATTTTCTTTCTCCCAATTTTCTTTAATAGTTTCAGCATATTCCTTCTGTGTTCTAATTACAAAATCTAGTCCGTTAACGTAGTTTACTGGTTTGTCTCCAGAATGACGAAAACGCTTCCCTTTATCTTCATGTAATGGCTCGTATCGTTTTTGCCAGGTGGTATGATCGAAAACAAAAATTGGGTAATCTTTAGTGGATTTTACAACGATTTTTTTTGATGCAATAATTTTACCCTCTTTATCTTCTGAAGGTTCTGTTATTATAGTAAAACTTTTAGCAGCTTTAAGTTTGTAACGGTTGCAAATGTTTTGCGTTACCTTTGGTCCTAAAATACTTAAATAAGAATCGCTTATGGTATCAAAATACTCATAGGTTGTGCCTAGTTTGTCTTTTTTGGTTGGTTTTTTAAAATCTGTTTTAGACTTTGGTTTGTCTCCAGATAATCCGTATTGTTTAGCTAGTTTACTAATTGCTTCACCGAAGTCGTAACCTTCCTCCTTCATACATACGTTAATTCCGTTTCTACCTGTAGAATCATCACCAAAATCTGTACATATCCACACTCCGTTTTTAAGCCGTTTAACGTAGGCTGATCCTGTAGCTTCGCTTTCTCTAATTTTGAAGCTGGTTTTTTTAGGAAAGTCTTGAAATGCTTTAGCTGCTTGCGGATAATACTGTAATATTATTTCCCTTCCTCCGTCTGAAGCATCTAGTATTTTTTGTGATATTTCGACCATTTATACAGCTGAAGATATTAGATCGTTAGTTGTAGTGATTATTAGAGGTTTTAGGTTTGAAACGTTAATTTCTTTAACCCTTCTTAAAAAACTCTGGTCTGTAGTTTCTGTTTTTATTGCTACATCGCAAGTAATTATAATTTTTGGAGTTGGTATTTCAAAAGGCTTTTGACCTCTTTTTTCTATTGTTATTTCAGTGCTTAACCCATAAGCTATGAAGTTTACAAAACGTTGTGGTAAATCATCTAAAACAATAAGATCATGGCTTTTATTTAAGCAATCGAAGAAAAATCTGTTTTGTAATGAAAAACTGCGAGCGTCAAGCCATATTGGATTTTCAAAAGCTAAAGCCATGTTTTTCGCTAAGGACGTTTTACCGCTTTCTGGTTTACCTGTAATTACAATTATTTTTTTATTCATTTTATATACCTGTATTAACCTGGTTCATAATTTGTTTAGTGCTAAAATCCACGTAGTCTAAACGTTTAACGTGCGTCTCCATAATCATTTTTTTATAATAATCGCAAAGGATCGTTTTTTCTGCTTTAGAGAAGTTTTTAGACTTCTGGCAATCCTCAACCATTTGTATTAATGATGCAATCTTATTGTCTAATTGGTGAATAGATAATGTTTGGTTTTGCGTAGTGTTTAATTCACCGTCTATTTTTTCTACATTTAAAACTTTAAACCTTTTAGAAAACTCTGTAGTTGTTTCAAATGGATTATGGTTTGCTATAAAAATAAATTCCATAGGATGATCTGTGAAAAATGGATTTGTAGCATGAAACAGAAAAAAATCGACGTAATCTAACGGCCTGTTATTTGTGTAAACCAAAACTGTATCTGTAGTAATGCTAAAATGAATTGGATTAAATATGTCCTCTATATTTTTATATCCTAACCAATTAACTATTGATAGTCCGTTGCTATTCTCTACAATGTAAGCAAGCGTTTTGCTGCGCTCTATTTGCTCCGAAGTGCCTGTTATTATCGTGTGTTTTATCATTTGGTGGTGTTTTTGTATTTTACTTTCCAAAACCCAACAACTTTTTCCGCTGGCTTTGGGCGTGTTAGTGAATGTGTGTGTATGTGTAAATCCCTGTTAGGAAAACTCATTAATTCAATAAAATTAGGATGATCTACGAAGTAGTTGTTTTGAATTTTCATAGCGTAAATTTTTAGCGGATTTTCTTAATCTTAAAAACATCAATCTCTATGCCTGCAAAAACACTAAAATTTATGTTTTTTATACCTGTGTAATCTTCTGTCGCTTGGCCTAAAGCAATAATTTTGACGTTTGGGCTAAATAGAAATTTGTAAGCTAGAGTTGCTGAAGTGCTAAATGCAGCTATTCCATCGGTGTTAAACCATCCCCAATTAATGTTTATAGAAATTTCAGATTTTGGGATAATTAACTTATTTAATGTGTAGCCAGCACCTACGGAGTAACGTTTGTATGGTCTTGGTGTGTTTGCAAATTCAAATTGTGGAGAAACAGTGAAGTAACCGTAAGTGTCTTGATTGCCCTGTAGAGTGAAGCGTAAAAGAGAATTCATTGTGCCAGGTTCGTAACCTCTATATTTATCTCCACTTATTAAGAGTTGAAGATCCTGGTGCGCTTCAAAACTTATTGATTTTTGAGCATTAACACTACTAGATATTATAACGATTAGCGTTAGTAGTTTTAAGAATTTCATAATATTATTTTTGGTTAAAATGTATTGTGCAATTATTATTTTTAGTCGGTAGCTTTATCAGCTTCATCATCTAAATATATTTGATTAGGATTTTGTTTATTTGTTGTTACCTTCTGCTTTTTTCTAAGATTTTCTAACCTTATATTCCTGGTTTTTTGATCTTCGTAAACCTGCCGTATTGCAAGCTCTATATCGTCGTTTTCTGCACTGCCATTAAAAACGTTTCTAATACTTTGGCTTTTGTAAGGTTGGCCTTTTGAGTTAAAAACTTCAGCTGCTTCTAGCCTTGCTTTTACATTACCAGTGTAGCGGTACTTATCCCCTAAATCTTGGTAAAACTTTAATCTAAATTCTGCGCTTATCATCTAATAAAATGTTGTATAATGTTGCTTTTTACTATATTTATGTTGAACACAAAACTATTAAGATATTTTCTAATAAAAAAAGAATTATTAGATTTTTTTCTAACAAATAATTATGAGCGTAGTTGATAGAATTAACGAATTCCGCATATTTAAAGGGCTAACGATGCAAAAGTTTGAGAAATCTGTAGGGTTTTCTAATGGCGCATTTGGTTCACAAGTAAAAAATAAAGGTAATATTGGAAGTGATAAATTAGAGAATATCTTAACTATTTATAATGACTTAGATGGATATTGGGCCTTAACAGGTAAAGGTTCTATGGTTAGATCTAACACTAAAGTTTTGTTGAGTGAGCCAGATACAGATTATGTGATTGATAAGGGTAGTGGGTTAAGAGGAATTCTATTTGAGGACCAGGAGCAGATTAATACAAAACTAGATATAATTCTAAAAAAGATTGATGATCTGTCTGAAATAAATGAAGATATTGCTGATATTAAAACGCAGATACAGCGTTTAGCTTTGTTAGATGATGTTGCTGAAGAAATTAAAAAAATTGAAAAACCTTAGATTGATTTTGGTTTTACTATAGATAATAAATTGTTTAAAATATTCTCTTGCCCTATTTCATTATTAATATCGTTCTTAACTAAAACTCTTAATTCTTTTTGAATATTTTTTAAACGTATTAGATAAACCTCTTTTGGGAGTTGATGTTTTTGAGATTTAAGAAGGTTGTATTTTTCAATGATTTCTCGGTTTACTTTATTCATTCAGTTTCGTTTAAGTAGGTTTCATATTCATTCTCAATAGCGTCGTTAATATTAAGCGTGGTTTTTTTGTTGTATGTAAATATACCTACAGCTGTAAGTGCTATAATTACAGGTAAGGTTATAGGTAAAGAGCTATACCACTCAAACTCGTCTATAACTTCAGTATTATCGTTAATTATTGCAGCTAACTGGTACAGTGCCATTGCTATTGGTACTAATAGGCTGAATTTCCAAAGTTTGTTTACCGAAAAATAACAAAGACTAACAAAAAATATAAAGTACAATTTAGAAATAATAGCGTACAGGTAGCTTTGCACGTTATCCCAATATTCGTTTACGTAAATAGTACCTAAAAATGTCGTCCAGCTGGCTTGGTTGTCTGGAGCTTCTAAATAAATGTGACGTGAAAAAGGTGCAGAAATAACCAATATAGCTATTAATGCACCTTTATAAAATTCTACATTACGATAAAAAACTTTAGCCTTGCGAGCCGACTTTAATTTTGCTTTTATCGATTTGTAATTCTGGGTTCTCATTAAAAATGTTTTCGTAACTGTGCGCCACTGAAAACATTGTACATAGGCATAGTGCGCCTAAAAGCAGGTGTTTTTTCATTTTATTAAGATTTGGGTTTGGTTTACATTGTTGTAAATCCGATCACAATATACGTAAAATAACGACATTTCCAAATCTCAACACATTACACCAGATGTAATTAAATGTTGACTAATAGCTTGTTATCATCAAAATTAAATAATAGAATACACTTTTTGCTGCGGAAAAACCGTAAATGTTGGATATTTATACTAAAATGTTGGTTAATGTTGGTTAATAGCTATTTATTGTTATTTTTGAGAGAGTTAATTTGATGCCTTTAATTTTTGTAACACATTTTGTAACGTTTTGTAACACATTTGTAACGTTTGTAATTAACTGATTTTCATTTAATTATTTGTTATTGTAACAAAGTTACAAGTATTTTAAAGTATTATACAATTAAAAGTTTTACAATTATATATAAATAATAGAGGTATCTGCGTTTAAAACATATTTTACCAAGATTTCCACTTTTATATATAATCTATGTAACGTAGTTACAAAAGTTGTTTTTAATATTAATAGGGTTAAAGGGAAAGGGAAAAATTTTTCAGATTAACGTTTGAAAGCGGTGCATTTCCATAAAGAAATGCTATTTTTTATTTATCGCTTCGCTCAAAAGATAGCTAGTAAAATAGGTGGAAATACCTAATTACTACCTAGTGTTATGCTTAATTTATTGATTTATAAATGTTTATGGTTTATGTAGTAGCCCCAGACTGGTCACTTTTTAAATAATTTCGGTTAGGCCGTTAATCTTCAATAGTATTGAAGGTTAACGGCCTGGTTGATTTTATAGGTTTAACAACTAAAAATTGATTTTTTATGAAAGCTATTTTAAACGCTCAAAACTACCTAACAAACTACCCAATTTTTATGACTGGTACGTTTACTAAAAAAGTTATTGTTAAATTAAGCTCTACTAAGCTCAATGGAACTGCTCCGTTGTATGTGCAGGTTTTTGTTAATAGTGAGCGAAAACAGTTTCCGTTAGGTCTTTATGTGAAGCCTAAAGAATTTGACCGAAAGAAACAACGTGTTAGAGGATCTTCAGAAATGGCCGTTGCTTATAATTTAATTATTGAAAAGGAACTAGGGAAGTTTACAGATATAGCCGTTAATTTTAAGCTGCGTAACGAACATTTAACGTTAAGTGCTTTAATTTCTGAAATTAGTAACGGATTTTCAAGATTAAAATTCACTTCGTTTTACAAAACCGAGCTTGAACGCCAGTACGAAAAGAAAATAATTAAAAAAAGTACTTACAAACAACAGCTGTCCTCGTTACGTAAAATTAAAATGTTTAAAGTGGAGGTTTACTTTAATGAAATTACGGAGGATTTTGTAGAGGAATTTAAAGCCTTTATGTCTAAGGAGCTTGGTAATTCTCAAAATACTGTGTTTACTGCAATGAAAAATTTTAAAAAATATCTAAGGGTGGCGAATAAGAAAAAAATACACACACCAATCACTTACGATCTGGTGAAGGTTAAATGTATTAAGGGTAACAGGGATTTTTTGGAGGATTTTGAGATTCAACACCTCTATAAGTTGTATAAATCTGAATTCGTAAACAAAACTTACCGAAAAATACTAAAGAAATTTCTATTTAGTTGTTTTACAGGGCTTAGAATATCTGACGTACAAAGCGTGACGCAACAAAATTTTGTTGGAGAATACCTGGTGTTTAATTCCGTTAAGGGCAATAAGTTGAATAAAATAATTTTGAGTAAGTCAGCTAAAGAATTTTATAATGAAGAAGGATCTGTATTTGATGATGATTTTACGGAGCAATGTATTAACGATAATTTAAAGCAGATCGCGAAGATCTGCGGAATTAAGAAAAAAATAACTTTTCATGTTGCGCGTCACACGTTTGCGACGCAATACCTTCTTAACGGAGGTAAGGTAGAGGAATTAAAGGAGCTTCTAGGGCATGAAAAAATAGAAACTACAATGATTTACGTACATATTGTTAAGCGTCATTTGAATATGAAAGTGCATAATATGGACGCTATTTTAAATATTTAAAATATTTCCAGTAAATAGAACTGTAAATTACGTGTAACTTTGTAACACACCTTTTTTAACAACTTAAATTATTTATTATCAAAGTGTTACAAGTTACAAAGGTTTAAAAAAAACTTTGTAACGCTCAAATTATTTTTGTAACAAAACAGTTTTTTAAGCCGAAAAAAACAAATTTTATGCTTTTATCTACTGATTACAAAAATAATATCTATAATTGCATTGATTCATTATTAACTTAAACAAAACAAAATGAAAAAATTATTTTTATTAATCCTGATGTGTGTAGGAATAAACTGTTTTGCTCAATTAAAAGCAAAGGTGAATAAGGTTAATGGTATTGAGGTTTATTTGCTAGCCGAGCCAGTAAGAGAATACGAGACTTTAAAAGTTAGTGGTAAGGGCGTGCAATGGGGATCTGCGATAACAGGTGGCTTGATAAATGAAAGTATTTCTACTAAAGTCACTAAATATATTAAGAAATTATCTAAGAAGTTTGAGGAGGAAAATATTACGTTTGATGCCATTATATATTCTTCTGGAAAACAAATGACAGCTATAAAGTTTACTGACAAAAAAACAGATGAAAACAATAGAATAGCTACAGTTAATAAAATAGATGGTATTCCGTTTTTTGTAATGAGTGAGCCTATTAATAATTACGAACACGTTAAAACCGTAGGTGGTGGTATAAAATGGAAGTCTGCATTAACGGCAGGTATTATTAATAATAGTATTGAGCAAGATTTAAGTAAGTTCGCTAAAAAAATGAGTAGGAAATTTAGAAAAAAGGAAATTTCCGCTATCATTTACGAAAGAGGAAAAAAGGCTAGTGCTATAAAATTCAATGACTAATTAGAGTTTTTGCATCTAGTCTAATTTAAAAATCACTATAAATCAAACTAGATGCAGTACTATTTTTGTCTGTTACTTTTTTCTCTAGAGCTGATGGTGTTTCTGATATTAGTTTTTGGTGAAATGGTGAATACTTTAGCTCGCTAAGCGGAGAATGATCGTTGTAACGGTTTTTGTGGTTGTAAATGTAGTTATTTTCAAAATTATCTCGATCTACGTCAACTTTTAGGATTATATCTCCGTCAAATGAAGCCTTACTCCCACCTCTAGGTTTTCCGTCGCTTAAACGTTGTAATATTAAGAATATTAATTTACCGTTGTATCGCTTACGGAGATCCTGGTCAACGCTCAACCTGTTATTTAGTTCTGCTAATTTTGGTAAACTATCAATAAGTGCAACGTCAAAATCTTCAATAGATTCAATTAAACGATCGTAAGTTTCTATAGGCTGTTCTCCATCGTTTTCGCTTTCAATAACTATATTGTTGTAAGCGACTTCTGTAAAATATTTAGCAGCTTTACCTTTACTTAAATTACTGCTTTTGTGTTCTTCTAAAGACCAAATAATAGTTTTGTAACCAGCTGTAGCAAAAACATTGGCCCATTGATAAAATGAATGTGTTTTACCACCTCCCTCCTCACTATCTAAAGTTACTAATAACGAATGGACAGGCTTAACCTCTATCTTACCTAATAACTTCTGTAAATCTCCAGAAATATTAAATAATTTTGCTGGAGCTTTTTGTTCGTTAGCAACCATTGCGGCCGTTTTGTATTTTGATGAAATTTTACTTACCCCAGGAACAATCGTATGTTGCTTATCCGTATAAGTTGTTTTTTCTTCAGTTGTTTCTAATGGATTTATTGAAGTTGATAATTTTGAAGTGGTTTCGCTCGGATTGTTAGTCGCAACAGGTATGTTAGTTTTTTCTGGTATAGTTAAACCAGGCTTGTCCGTAGAAACAGAAACATTATCTACATAAATTATAGGGTGATCTAATTCTCTTACAGGTGATTTTAAACCATCGAATAATGCTAAATTATTATCTTGGTTCTTTAAACTCTCTAACCTGTTGTCAATAGCTTCTAATAAATCAATAGCCGTAACGTAAAGCGTTAAACTGCCATTATCTTCAGTGTTATATTTGTCTTTTTCGTACTTATAAAACGTATGAAAATTTGTTCTACGCTCTAGCGCATCAAGTTCTTTTGGGTCTGTAATTTCTACCTCTTTAATAGTTGAATCGTTGTCTAATATACGATCGTCTTTTTCAGAATAGTATTTGTAGAAAATAGCTGCTTGGCGTGGAGAAACTTCATCCTTAAACTTTCGTAGTTTCAAAACATCTTTTATAGCTGCCGTTACCGTTGTGCTTTTTGGTTTAACCGCAAAACCTTTAGGATTTTTCTTTGGATCTACTTTTTTTTTTGACTTTGTTTTTTTTTCTAAATCCTTCAAATATTTAGGGTTTCCGTCCTTATTGTACTGGAGTATAAAATCGGCCGCCTTCTGCGCTTCGGTACAAGCTCTCATTATAAATTTGTTATCATCCTTAGCTTTGGTAAGTGCATTATTCCAGTTTTTTAGGTATTCTGCATGATTCATGTTGGTGTGGAAAACAATACCTGCTTCAGCACTTAAAAATACTGCTGCCCATTCTGCAATTAATTCTTCAAAGGCATATTTTTTACTTCCGAATTTTCCGCTAAAATCCCTTGCTAAACGTTTGGTTGCGCCTGTACTGTGACCTATTTCGTGGAAAAAAGTACGATAATAATCTTGTGCGGATTCAAAATCTACGATGTAAGGCATTTGTATTTTGTCTCCTCCCGGAGCGTAGTAAGCTCTATCTCCACCAAATCCGTAGTTTGGTTGTGGTGATGGGTAATTTTTAATTACAGCTTCGGCAATTGGCATTTTGTTTTCGTCTAACGCTGGTAAAGGTTGGTTTACATAACCAATTTTAAAGTTATCCAAATCGAAATCTATACCTTCAATATCTGATCCGTTAAAGACGTTGTAATATTTAAGTATCGGTAAATAACTTTGTCTTGCTATCGATTCCGCATTAAAACCAACTTTAAAAAGATTGATCCTACTTCGGTTTGAATTAAGAAACGCAATCATTTTCTTTTTATCGTATGTTGAAAACGCCAGCTTTGGCTCCGCTTGTTCGTATTTATAAAGTTTTGTAAAGTAAATTACAGGATGGCCAGAAGATCCTTTTTTTAGCGTTCCTTTATTTTTTTCGATTTGCTTAAACGTAAGGAAGTATGGGTTTTTTAATGGTTCAAAATCGGTCAGTAAGAACATATTAACTCCACGATAACGCTTTTTAGATTGAAAATTGAACGGAATTAAATACCCTTCACCGTAAACTCTAGCTTTCCATTTTTTCTTATAACCAGATCCAGACGCTTTTTTAATGAGTTCCTTCATGCGATTGGTTATCATATCGTAAATGTCTGAAGGTTTTACAGCTTTGTTTAACCCTGTATTTTCTTCCTCGACGTCATCTATTTGATCTAGTCCGTAAAGAAGTCCGTTAAGTCCAGTGTTTTCAACTGGAGAAACGTTTTTAAATGTGAAATATGAACTTTCTGGGTAGGTTTCTAAAACTGCTCCTATCCTATTCCAGATGGTTTCAATTGCTGGATCTTCTTCTGGCAGCACGTCAAATAATTCAATATGAAATGTGCGTAGATCCTCTCTACTTATTTTTTGACCTGCAAGGTTGTTGTATTTTTCTATTAGATTCATATTAAATAGTTACTGATTGTCCGAAAATATTAATATTCGCCTTTGTTTTTAAGGTGTTGGGCTGGCTCATTATCATATCGTAAGCTACAGCACCTATTTTGTTTAACTCTACTGATACATCTACATTTTCAATAATAGTAACTCCAAAGGGAGTTAAAGTAATGTTGCTAATTATTTTGTTAGCTTCAGCAACTTTATCTCCATTTCTGTTAAAAAACTCTAATTTATTTAAGGTTATAAAATTACCTGTACTTACATTAAAAGAGCTGTCTGTGTTATTGGTAAGTTTTAGATCTAAATTTAGATTCATTGCGTTACCAGAAAATCCCACTTTATTAATTTTGTGCATTTGAAACTTTAGGTTAGACGCGATGTTCTCAACTTTCTTAGCCTTATTTCTGCCATAAGCAACCAGACCTAACAGGCCAATACTTGTAAGTACTAAAATATTCTTCATGTTAACTGATTTTTGTTTTTATCAACTTTAGGTAATACGTCTTTTTTATCTAATGCTTTAATTAGGTAATGTGATGCAATACTTGTAATTGCTCCTACTGCTATAACTCTTAATAGTTCCTTGCTCATACCGCTTGTGAATTTTCAATTATAGAGATAGCGTAATTATTAATTAATTCCGCTCTGTCTGTACCGTTAACTATTCTTCTGGCATTATAAAAGTCGCTATAAGTATCACTTATATAGTCACTTAATTTTTTACCTGTAAAACTTCCGTTATACATACCGTAAACTAAAATTTGAGCTGCATAAGTTGGGTTTAATGCTAGATCTGGATTATTAACCAAGTCCACTCCAAGAAATTCACTCATTTTGCGATAATTGTTAAGCCAAGTGAGCTGCACAAAACCACGACCATAATATCCGCTGTGCCAATAGTTATTTTGAGTGGAATATAGTGATGTGTTAGATGCAGCTCTTATTTCTTTTATTGGCTTTAATCTGCTTTCGTGCCAAGCTGTAGCAAGTATATACGCTAATTTACTGCCATCACCATCACCGTATTTTTCAAATGCGTTTACAATGGCTTCAATGGATTTAATTTGGGCGTTGCTTAATGGCCCAAACGCTCCTAAACTTGCATCTATAGCGAGGTCGTAAAAACTTGATTTCTTTTTAAAGCTAAAAAGAAACAAGCTCCCTAATCCTATTGCTACAAGTGCGATTTTATTCATTTTTAGAGTTTGTATAAATTAACTGCCAAGTATGTGCATAATACAATCGTCGCTTAATGCGCTTACATCGAAAGTATCGTGGCCTGCAGGTAAAGGGCATTGTCTCCATATTCTTTTTGGTAATTGCGGATAAGGTTTATCTACTACATTTCCATTTTCATCTGACTCCATCCAAAGTAAATCTACTTTTTTTACATCATTATCTACAATGTAAGTTTGATCTGTTAATACGAAATAATTTTCGCCATTATGCCTTACTATTTTTGTTGGCTCATCAAAAATGTTACCGTTTAGTTCTGTTACTTTCATAATTTTATTTTACTAAATTTTGCATGGCCTTGATAATAGTTTCATCTGCGAGAATTAAAAGATCCTTTTCGTAAGGACTTAATTCACCATCTTTCATAAATGCTTTGTATGCTTTTTCTCTGGCTTTTTGTAGAGCTTTTAAATTTGCTCTGTGCTGACCATCTTCTGACCTTTCAAATACTTTTATAGCACCAAATAAATCTCCGAAAAGACCAGGTATGCCTTCAAATTTTTCTAAATGTTTCATTCTTTCCTTTTTTTAACTCTAAATTAAAAACAAAGCGCAGCAACACTACTAACTCAATCAATTATAAAACAACTTTCACCTTGTTTTGTGATGCTACGCTTTGGGTTTTTAAGTATTTATAAAACTGGTTTTATACCTACTTTGGCTTTAATACGTCCGTAAACAGCAACAACAAAGCCAATGATCTCTATTGCCATTTCCCAAATAGAATCTGCGTATGCAGCTAATCCTTCAGCTCCTTCAAATACAACATCTACCGTACCAGCTACATCAATTTCTGTTGAAGGTGCTATTAATTTAATTATCGTTGGTAATAACATTAAGATAGTACCAATGATTGTTTTCGATTTCCACCATGCTTTTGCATCGCTTACATATTCTCCAATTTTTCCCATAATTTCTCGTTTTTTGATTTGTGATTAATGATTTATAATTGATTTGCTTTAAAAAATTTTTTATATTTTTTTAATAATTCTTTTCTATGCTTGATGCCATTATAACCTCCGTTAATTCGTCTAGTAACTGCGTAAACTTGGTCTTTGTCTGCAAACTTGTTTAGGTTTCTTAAATCCCAAAACCAAAGTGCAGAGATCATACTGTCTGCTTCATTAAGGAGTATATCTGGATTGTTTAAATAATCTATACCTGTATCGTTGGTTAAGCGTTGGTAATTTGCTTTTCCTGTAATTTGAATAAACCCTCTACCTCTATACTTCCACCCATCACCAGATAATTCTGATCCGTTATCCATGCGGTTTGCATAAACCTTATTAGCGATGCGTTCTGGTTGCCTTGCGTATTTTTGTGCATCTTCTAAAGTTTTGAAATATTTAAAAAAAACACGTCTTAACGCTTTAGCGGAATAGTTTAAGTTTTCTGAAATAGGCTTTAAATTACTTTCGTGATCTAATTGCGCAAAAAAGTGAGCCAAACGCAATGGAGTGTCTATTCCGTTACGTTTTAAAATTGTTCTGTATTTTTTATGCAATTCTGTCATTACTCATTTAAACTTTTTTGTTTAAAATCTCACTCATTTCTGATAACATTGATAAGCTATCTTCATCTTCTTTAAAAATCCGTTCATATCCTTTTACTAATATTTGAAACGCAAATTTTACGGCTTTCCAATCACTACTTATAATAGCGTAGCGTTTTTCTTTTTCTTCTAAAACTAATCGATGAGCTCTTTCTTTTTCTTCCATAGCAATCTTGTGAGCTTTTTCTTTTTGCTCTATATGCTCCTTTAATTGCTTTAGTTTATCAAGCGCACTTTTTAAGTCCACTTTTAATTGACTGTAGTCTTTTTCCGAAATATTCATTTTCGCGATTTCGATTTTAGACGAATTATCGCTTTTTTTTAAAAAATAATCAACAACTTTTGTTATAGCTACTGTGCCTAGAGCTATTAAAGCATAAATTAAATTTGGATTTTTAGGGATTTCTTCTATTATCATTTTAAAATCGTATGAGAACCAATTAAGTATTTATTTAATCCGTTTTTTTTGAAAATTAAACCGCTGCAATTAACTTTTAAGACCTTATTTTTTTTTGTGTAATAACTTACGTCAAAATCATAATTAATGTCTTTATTTTCGTTAATTAGAACATTCATTATTTCATCAACTCTTTCTAAATCTTCTTTAAATATTTGATTTCTCCAACTGCTTTCATGGCTAGGAAAGTCTATCTCACCAGAAAAACCTAAAACTTTTCTAAATTTAGGAGAGTAAAACTCGTCCTCGCTATTAAAATCCCATATCCAAAAACCTCCGTCTTGGAGATTGTCGGCTCCGTTTAATAATAATTCTTGCCCAATAGCCAAAACATCTTCTGTTCCAACAACCGCTAAAACCATAGCGGAAACTCTTAAAGCAACATTGTTTTTTTTCATTCTTAATTTGATATTAAAATAGTTTTAGATTTTCTACTTAAAATACCGCTTGATATACCGTTAATAATTCCCACCGTATAATTAAAAATCATGTTACCTACGTTTCCGTCTTGGTCTGAGTACGATAGTATCACTGTATAAACACCGCCTAAATTAACATTTACTGTATCACCACCTATTGTCGCTGTACCACTTCCATCTTCTGTATCAAAATAAGTTCCTGAAGGTTCATTAAAAGTACCACCTAAAGGTATATAGACGTTTTGATTGCAATTTGTAACGCAAGTAATTATTGGCACATCACCAACTCTAGCAACTAATAGAGAGGGTTCATCAACACTATTAATATACTCTTCCATCCAAGTGTAACCGCTTGGTGCAATATCGTTATGATCTTCACCACTTGGTACATTTGCATCAAACCAAACGTGTGGTATGTGTTCGCTTTTAGCAGAGTCATAAAAATCTGCTGGTCTTGTATTTGTTGGTATACCTGTTATACTAGCTTGGAAATTTGAAAATTCTGTGCTGTCGTAAGCACTAGGTACAGGGTCGCTTAAAGTATTAGTTGAGCCACTCACATTCCACGAAGTAGGTGTATCATTAATAATTTCGTTTCGATATTTCTGGTCTGCTTCATCTCTTTTAAAGGTGTAACTTCCATCTTCGTTTAAAAACTTATTAGCACCTGCATCTTCTGGTACAATAGTTTTACTTTGCTCTGCTGTTAAAAAAGTATCAGGCACTGCACCTACGTAAGGAAACGGTGTAGCTCTAAACATTTCATCGCCTGCTTTAAACTCTTGTTGCTCATTAGCTGTTATAGGTGTACCATCAGGCAAATACCCTGCGTGGTGCATCCATATATACTTATCATTAGCATTTTGAGTACCGTCATAAAATGACTGAATGACATTGTTTTTAGTATGTATTTTAATATTTGTATTTGGATTGCTATGTAATTTTGATGTTTCTACATCTGCTGGTATTGCTTCTTTATAAGTAATCCCATTAACAAACCAATCAAAAGGTGCTAAATCATTCCAACTACCAAAAATATTTGTTCTGTTGCCTTTATAGTAATAGTTATTAAATTGGTTTAATTTTGTGCCGTTAGAGATGGTAGTTAATCTATTTTTCCAATCATATACAACATTATTATAAGCATCTATATTTACACCATTTATATTGGGTAATCTGTGGCTCATATGAAATAACACATTTTGTCTAAATGTATTATTACGGCTCATAGGTATTTCAAATCCTGCTGAATCACCAAATAAAGACCCTCTTACAGTTTCAGCAAGCATACTATTTTGAAGGGTTATATTTTCAGTGTTATCACCTGCAAAACTAAATGATTCATCATCCGACCAATTAACAGACCAATGGTCAAAGATTAAATTTTTACCGTAGTCAGGTTCTACATTAGTACTGTCATAAGAAATACCATAGCCAGCTTTCATAGTAAAAGCTGTTTTTCCTGTGTAAAATTGATTTCTTACTTTAATGTATCGCCAAATATGATTTTGAAAAGTTGAAAAATTACCTATTTTAAAATTTAAGTTCCCTGTTTCAGGCGCAGAAATAATAAAACTTTCATTAGGAGCTGTCTGACCTGCTACTGTTAAGTTATCTCCTTCTACAGTTAAAGGAAACGCTAACTCCATTACACCACTTACATCAAATATAATAGTTGCTGGTCTAGGTTGAGTTAAAGCCCATCTTAAAGTACCTACAGAACTATCATCAACAACTTTAGTAACATGATATACATTACCACCACGTCCACCTGTAGCATAAGCACCACCACCATACGCTGTTGGAAAGGCTTTTAAAGGCATTTTGTCCTTTACAGCAATTGTATCTATACCTTGATTAACTTGTATAGTATAATTAGCGTTAGGTGTTATGTTTATAATAAAATCTCTATCAGATGTGTTAGCACCTGTAGAACTATTTAAACCTATTGGTATATCTACCCAAGCACTATCTATTGGTATAGTTGCGCTTCCAGAAACTAAATCTAACTCACTTGCACCACTACCGCTAACGGTATAAAAAACCTCTAAGGCAGTATTAAACAAACTATCAACTTCTTTGGCTCTATTTATTGTGTAAACAATAGTAGTATCTTGCGCATAAGCTATAAAAGACCTATTAAATCTTGTGTATATTGTTGACTCTTGCGCAAAGCTAAATAACCCAAAAAAGAGTAAAAATATTAATATTATTTTTTTCATTTATAGTGGGTTTATAATGAAGGTGATTACGTTAGTGTAAGCGGCAGAATCGAAAACCATTGTTTCTGATGCTTTTGTTTGAGGAGTTACTAAATCTGCACTGTATATTAAATTCCAATAATCCCCATTTAAATCTGTAGATTGATTAAAGACTTCTGTGTAATTTGGAAGTGCTGTAGTAATTGCATCAGCACCACTTTCAACATTGTGAGCCATTACAACGGCAATCGCTAAACTATTAGCGGTTGTACTTGTAACTGCTGCTGAGGATGCAGTAACTACGTTACTAAAAAGAACACTACTTAATCCTTGTATAGGTGTAGTAACATTTACACCACTCCATGAAGCTACTGTTGCACCTGTAGCTCTGCTAGTACCACCCGAAGTTCTGGTAATTACTAAATCAGTTTCCGTCCCATCAGCAACTTTAGTATAAACGTTGTATTCAGCATAAGTCCCTATTTCTTCATTATTTTCTAAGACCCAACCAGTTGGTAGCGTGAAATCACCTGCTGTTCCTGTAACAAAAGCCATCATGTAATCCCCATTATTAGGTGCAATAGTTACTGTAACATCTGTTGTGCTAGAAAAGCCATGCCAAGTATCTTCTAAAACAGGTAAAACAGTTGTAACAGGTGGCACATAAGTACTTACAATGGTGCTATCACCTCTATGTAAATGATATGTATTATTTGTTCTAGCATATAGTGTTAAAGCATTTGTATCGTTACCATTAAAAGATTGTTTATATTGTGTTTGATTTACTGTGGCACTTGGTATAACTGTAGCTGTACCTGTACCTTCTTGATGTATAGTTATAGGTGT
>ENA-ORXR01000985-ORXR01000985.1-marine-metagenome-genome-assembly--contig:-NODE-985-length-32780-cov-5.286518_pt1 | contig 32780 bp, 26 predicted proteins | sample MGYA00237866_ERZ511479 | MGnify/ENA metagenome assembly ERZ511479
TTTCAATTTTAAGGCACCTTCCAGCGCTACCGGAAAATTATATCCCCGACCGAGGTAGAGTGCGTTGCTGATGTCCTTTATTTCACCAGCAATAAATTTGATTTGCTCGTTCTTTTCCAGAATTGCCTGAACTTTCTGTGGAATCCGTTCCAGCTCGTTGATCAACTGAAGATAGTAAGAGCGTGGAATCCGTCCTCTTTCGTACCCCAAATTAATGGCCATTAAAGCCAGCACGGTTACCTGTCCGGTAAAGGCCTTGGTGCTCGCTACTCCGATTTCCGGACCAGCGTGAATATAAGAACCGGCATCCGTAAGACGAGCGATAGAAGAACCTACCGAATTAACAATTCCATAGAGCGTTGCTCCTTTACTTTTTGCCATTTCCAAAGCAGCCATCGTATCGGCCGTCTCACCGGATTGGGAAAGTGCAATGATTACGTCATCCGGACCAACAATTGGATTTCGGTAACGCATTTCCGAGGCATATTCTACCTCAACAGGAATTCTTGCCAGTTCTTCAAAAAGATATTCTCCAATCAGACCAGCGTGCCAGGAAGTTCCACAAGCCGCAATGATAAACCGTTTGGCTGCCGCAATTTTTTCATAAGTAGACATCAAACCACCTACTCTAATCCAGCCTTCTCCAGCATTGACTCTACCCGCCATCGCATTGGCAATAGAAATCGGCTGTTCGAAAATTTCTTTCAACATAAAATGCTCGTAGTCCCCCTTTTCCAGCTCCTCAATATTCATTTCCAATTGCTGAACAAATGGCGTTTTAAGTTCATTCGCAATTGTCTTTAACGTCATATCTCCATCTCGGTTAACGACCGCAATTTCTTCGTCATTGAGGTAGACTACTTTCTGCGTATATTCAACAATAGGCGTAGCATCCGATGCGATAAAGAATTCGTTTTCTCCAATTCCGATGACCAAAGGGCTTGCTTTTCGGGCCGCGATCAACTGATCAGGATTTTCTTTGTCCATGATCACGATGGCGTAAGCACCTACTACCTGAGATAGAGCAACTCTTACTGCTTCTTCAAGATTTAGGTTATCCCGTTCCTGAATCGCTTCGATTAAATGAATTAATACTTCTGTATCTGTTTCACTGGTAAAGGTATGACCTTCTTTAATCAAGGCTTTTTTGATAGGATCATAGTTTTCAATAATCCCGTTATGAATAATGGCCAAACGACCATTACCAGAAGTATGGGGATGTGCATTGATATTGTCAGGCTTTCCATGTGTAGCCCAACGAGTATGACCAATTCCGATGGTACCTCCTACTGGCTTCTTTTTAGCAAAATCAACCAGTTCTTGTACTTTGCCCTTTCGTTTATATACATTTATAGTTTCTTGATCATGAAGGGCAACCCCCGCACTATCATAGCCACGATATTCTAGTCTTCTCAATCCACTGATTAGAATGGGATAAGCCTGTTTTTTTCCGATATATGCAACAATTCCACACATATTAAACGCTTTTAAAGGTTGTGAATAAAGGTTATCTGAAATTTATTTTAGGTTAAAATCAGACAAGCACTTAATTTAGATTAGTAAAATTAGCATTCAGGGTTACTGGGTACTGAGGGTGATCGGTGCCATAAAGTATGACTCGATTCGCTCTTTCATTTTTTTGAAAAACACGAAGATATATTTCATTTGGTAATTCACCACTTATCATTTCCTGAAGATGAGCCGAAATTTTCATTCGGTATCTCTGCAATGTTTCCCCGTTATCTCCGGCGAATGTTTCTGGTTGTCCTCCAAAAGCGGCAAGACCTGCACCGTTAGCTGTAAAGAGAAAATCATCAATCGTGACAAAATTTCCTTCCGCTGTTTTGTACAAGATAATTATTTGAGTCACCGACGGAAAGAGGTTATCTTCCGGATCGGGTTGAACCGTTACCGTAAGCTCCGCATTGTTGACAACCACCTCATCTTTAAAGTTTGTAATGTAAGGCAATTGTAACAGGGTACTCGGTCCATTCATTCCCTGAATATACGTTCTTTCTTTTCCTGCTTCAAAACCATCTGCCTCTGCGGCTACTATGTCCGCAGCGGGGTTATTATCAAAAGAGGAAAATCTGACACTAGCAGTCGTTATGTTATATTCGTAAAGTCGATCATTGTCTTCTCCCTCTCCTAAATGATAATGTAATTGAAGGCCCGTCCGAAGCGCTTCAATATTGAAACTCAGCATGGATCGAGTAGGTCCACTAACGGGTCTGATAGCCAATCCACCAAACTTGGTAAGAAAAGCGCTATTGGCTGGATCCTCATCATCCGCATACGTCATTAGCTCTGTTCCCAATTCATTTGGTAATGGTATACTTAAAAAGGGGTTGATAGTTGCGTAGGTGGTATCTGGACTTGTCTGGGTTATTATACTGGAATCTACTCCTTCTTCAAAATTGGGTGTAAATCGTATCGTTGCAAGGGGAGTCGGATTCGTTGGCAACTCATTTCCAGAAACATAAAAAGAATCTCTATCTACAACGTCTCCAGTAATACGATAAACTTCAAATTCCTGCTCAGCAAGAGAATCTCCGTAAATACCATTTAGGTCATATTCCAAATAAAGCACTAGAGAATCAATTACAGCAGTATCGGGGTAAACCGGAAATGCATTTTCGTTCACTCGAAACTGCGCGTAAAAATCTGCTTTTACCGTTCCAAAAACTGGATCTTCCAGATGTCCGCAGAGATTACTGCCAAGAAGTTGCAGGGCGGGGCTATAAATTACCAGACTCTCTTCAGTTACCGTAGCGGCACGAATCGTAAAAGTGTCAATGGCCAGAAGCGCTGACTGATCCTGATCAAGGATTTCTCCACCAACCGTAGTTGATTCTGTACATCCTGTAATAATAAGCAGTAGAATGACGGCATAGATACCAGCTATTTTCATGTAAAGACAATTAAATTTTTGAGAAAAAGATTGTGGGGTAATTATTAGGAATGGCAAAGCCCGTAAATACCTAACAGGTTATGCTTGTTCTTTTTTGCCTGCTTTTTCCCGCCTGACTGATTGTCAGATCGGGCAGGGTCACTAAAATACGCATTATGCTACGGTATAACTCCGTTTTTAGTACCTTGATTAGTAACAAAATAACCAAGTATAAAATATCAATTTATTTAATCGCCATTCCTAAGACATTTGGATTGTCCGAAATGTGCTTCCTGTTTTTTATTGAACAGAAACAGCGGAAAAAGAAAAGGTCTCTTTCCGCTGCGTATTGTGATTTTTTTTATTCAACCTCCTGCTCCAGCAGAGAATTGTAAAATTCCATGTAAGCACTAAGGTAAGCTTCTGGTTGCTGAAATTCCAGGCTTGGATTTTTGAATTCTTTTAACTGATCAGTTAGATCATCTCTTAATTCTTCGCTACCAATAATTACTGCGTCAGAAAAAGCCAGTGCTCCTTTGTGCAAAACGATTTTTCCGTCGTGACGGTAAGGAATTAAATCTTCCGGCTCCAAATCATTAATGGATGCCTTGGAAGCAAATTCTTCGGTATATTTTTCTTCCAAATCTGCGTTATAAACAGAGTAAACGATCTTTGAATTTTGAAACAAAGGCTCCGTTTTATAGGCAGTTTTTAGATAAAGTGGAATCAAACTAGTCATCCATCCGTGGCAATGCACGATGTCTGGAGCCCAACCAAATTTCTTAACGGTTTCGATAACTCCTTTACAAAAGAAAATCATCCGATCTATATTATCTTCGAAAGGTTTCCCATCAGCATCTTCAAAGATGGCTTTTCTTTTGAAAAAGTCTTCGTTATCCAGGAAGTAAACCTGCATTCGGGCACCAGGTAAAGAGGCCACTTTAATGATTAATGGAAAATCATCGTCATCTACAATAATATTCATTCCAGACAATCGTACTACTTCGTGTAGTCGGTGTCGGCGTTCGTTGATGGTCCCGTAACGAGGCATCAGAACTCTGATTTCCATTCCTTTTTCCTGAATGTGTTGAGGTAGTTTTCTCGCTATAGTGGCAATTTCTGAAGCCAGCGTGTAGGGATCCATTTCCTGTGTAACAATCAATACTTTCTTCTTATCCATAGACACATTTATATTTAATAAAAAAGAAGTGCAATTTTTAATCTTGTAGAAATACACATCTTCAAATAGTACAACCTTATCCGATTAATTAACAGCTTAAATGTATTGGTAAAATTCAGATTGGGTAGTGCTTAATTTAGTTCTATTCAATGAACTGGTTTGCAAATTTACGAAAAATATGCGAATTTCTTTCTTCATATTTATTTCAAAATGTTACCCGATCTATTAGTCAACGTCTTAACGAAGCTGATTGTTTTACGGTGATTCTTATTTAATGCTTTTGGGGAACACAGCATTTATTTAATCGCCATTCCTTATATTTGCTTTCAAATAGATAATTTCATTATATTTTTAATTTTATTATAGATCTAATCGTACCGTATGTTTTTATTTAAAAAAGTAGCAGATTTACAACAGTATTTGCAAAAGGTCTCTAATGAAGGAAAAATAATAGGTTTTGTGCCAACAATGGGCGCTTTACATCATGGACACCTCTCGTTGGTTAATCGGTCCATCGCTGACACTTCGTGCACAGTGGTCAGCATTTTTGTTAATCCTACCCAATTTGATGATAAAAAAGATTTAGAGAAATACCCACGCACACTGAAAAATGATATAGAAATGCTCTCTTCGGTTCAAACCACAGTACTTTTTGTTCCTGATGTGGAAGAGATTTATCCGAAAGGATTGGATACCGCTCCTGATCTAGATTTTGGCCAATTGGCAACCGTACTGGAAGGTGCTTTTCGCCCCGGACATTTTGACGGAATGGCCCAAGTCGTCCATCGGCTACTCGATATTGTAAAGCCTGATCAATTATTTATGGGACAAAAGGATTTTCAACAGCTCACCATCGTCAGGTCCATGTTGAAACAATTAAAACATAAAACAACCCTTGTTGTCTGCCCTATTATCCGAGAACAGGACGGACTGGCTATGAGCTCAAGAAATCGCCGCCTGACACCTGCTTACCGGGAAAAAGCGGTGTTGCTTAGTCAAATTCTTTCTAAAGTAAAATCCAATATTTCTACCCGAACACCAAAAAGCATGTCTGAAATGGCCATGAAAACTCTTACCGAAGCCGGTTTTAAACCCGAATACTTCGAGATTGTAGATGGTGTAACACTATTACCGGTTAATAGCTTTTCAGCGTCTGATTTCATTGTTGCATTAACTGCAGCTTGGGCGGGAGAAATAAGATTGATCGACAATATGATATTAAGGGATGGCGATTAAAGAAGTTAAGACACTATGCTTCCTCTTTTTCCACCACTCTTCCTCCCTAAAAGAAAAGAAAAAACCATTTTGGCATAAATTTAATTGATATAGATTATGAAGTTATTGTAACTCCTATAAATTTTATTACTTAACTGGGTTTATTACTTTAATATAAACCTGTATTTTTGTTACATTATGATGATAACCAGATTCAAATCCAAAATTCACCGTGCTACGGTGACCGAAGCCAACCTTAATTATATTGGCAGTATTACGATCGACGAAGATCTCATGGATGCTGCTAATATGCAGGATGGCGAGAAAGTCCAGATTGTCAATAATAATAACGGTGAAAGAATAGAAACCTACATTATTACGGGCGAAAGAGGTTCGGGCGTAATTTGTCTGAATGGTGCTGCGGCCCGACGGGTAGCGGTAGGTGATATCGTCATCATTATTTCTTACGTAATGATGGACATTGAGAAGTCTAAAACCTTTAAGCCTGTTAGTATTATGCCTGATGCGAACAATCATTTAATTTAGAGTTCGAGACTCTTTTAATTTTCTTTAATCTCGTGTTAGCTTAGTTATACGTTCCCTTCGGTCTCTTCTGCCTGCGCTAACACGAGAGGAAAATTAAAGCCGTCTCTCACATTAACACCCAGAGTTCGAGACTCTTTTAATTTTCTTTAATCTCGTGTTAGCTTATTGATTAACGTAAAAACAAGGTATTGCCTTGTTTTTACGTTGACTTATTAACAATAGCGGGGGCGTACAACAACGCTGTGCCATCATTTTTTACGTTAGCATTTTGTGATAAGGAATGTTGACAAAATTGAGCTATCTTTACGGTAAAAAAGCGTTTGAAAAACTCAATAACCAACTTTTTAAAATTCTTACTTTTTCTGGGATTTGGATTGGCCATTCTATATTTTGTTTTTCAAAAACAACAGACCGCCTACCTTGAAGAATGTGTCATCAAAGGAATCGCTGCTGCGGACTGTAGTTTGATCGATAAAATTATTGATGATTTCAAGTCTGCCAACTATGGCTGGATTTTCGTGGTCTATTTCTGCTACATGATTAGTAATGTCAGTCGCGCATTACGCTGGAAAATGCTCATCAAACCATTAGGACGGGATACCCGTTTTGTCAATGTTTTCGGTGCGGTCATGCTAGGATATTTTGGCAATCTTGGTTTACCTCGCCTGGGGGAAGTCATGCGTTCTGTCGCTATTTCAAAATACGAAGCGATTCCCGTCGAGCGGGTCATCGGAACTGTTATTGTAGAAAGACTGATGGACGTTTTATCGCTCTTGATTTGTATCGGTCTCTGCCTGTTAATTGAATTTGATACAATCATTACTTATCTCCAAAAATGGCAGGAAGGTAAAGATGGTGAGGGTAGTAATTTTCTACTTTACGCTGCCGCAGGTGGCGTGCTGTTACTCGCCGTGGGCTGGTTTTTTCGACAAAAAATTATGACGAGTGGTATCTTTAAAAAAATCTTCAACGTTATAAAAGGTTTTGGAGAAGGAATGCTCTCCGTCCGTAAACTAGAAAGTCCAATTGGTTTTTTACTGCATAGTGTCAATATCTGGTTTATGTATTTTCTGATGACTTATTTTTGCTTTTTTGCTTTTGGACCGACGGCAGATCTGGCACCCAAGGTTGCCTTGATGGCTTTTGTGGTGGGCGCACTGGCGATTGCAGTTCCCTCCCCCGGTGGCATGGGTACTTATCATCTTTTTATCATCAACCTGATGGCACTATACGGGGTCAGTGAAGCAGATGGTTTTTCTTTTGCCAATATTCTTTTCTTCTCTGTTCAGTTAGGGATCAACGTGGTTGTCGGACTCATCGCGCTGCTTACACTACCTGTATTGAATAAGAATTATAAACCGCAACCACTTTCGGAAACGTCTAAAACAGAATAAGTATGTTGATTGATATTTCCTCTAAACAATATACTTTTAAATCTATCACAGATCGTGTTTTACAATGGAAATCGGCAGGCGAAAAAATCGTGTTTACCAATGGTTGTTTTGATTTAATTCATTACGGACACCTGCATTATTTAGCGGAAGCAGCAGCACTCGGTGACCGACTGATTGTAGGGTTAAACAGTGATGCTTCGGTCAGACGGCTAAAAGGAGAGCAACGTCCCATCAAAGATGAAATTAGTCGTAGTTTTCTATTGGCTTCTTTGGCCTGTGTGGATGCAGTGGTACTTTTTTCGAAAGATACACCTTTAGAATTAATTAAGTTGATTCGGCCAAATGTGCTCGTAAAGGGTGGAGACTGGCAACCAGATCAAATCGTTGGATCGGACATTGTTCTAAATGATGGCGGTACAGTCAGAAGTCTCGCTTTTGTAGAAGGACATTCCACTACCTCGTTAATCAAAAAAATTCAACAACTCAATTCAAATTGTTAAAATTATGAATCGGTAAATCGGTGAATCGTTCCTTAGGAATATTGACAAAATAAATTAAGACACTATGCTTCATCTTTTTCCATCACTTTATTTAATCGCCATTTCTTAACGTCTATGCATTAATCTGCAGGGATAATGCGACAACCGCTGGAGTCGATTCTCTGCGGTCATTAGTGCCGAAGGCACTAAATTACTAGTGGTATAATTATTGAATTATCATAGTAGATAAACTACTGTGATTATGACCGTAATTACTACACAACTACTTGATGGCCATTTATTGTCTCCGCGACAAAAAAAATTAATTCCAGCCCCCGTATGGAAACGGTTACTTAATATTATTTTAGATTATATCGGTACCATTCTTTTCTTTTCCACCATTATATTTTTAATTGCTTACGTAACGGAGACGTCGATTAAGGAAAATTTTATTCGTAATCAAAAAGTACATCCAATGGCTTTTCAGGTGTTGGGCATCTTTGCGATGTATGTTTATTATGTCGTCTGTGAATATTATTTGAGTGGAAAAACATTTGGAAAATATCTGACGCGGACCGTGGCGGTTACGCCAATGGGACAACCACCTGATTTGAATCAAATACTGATACGTTCTACGCTCCGGTTTATTCCGCTAGAAGGGATTTTTTTATTATTAAAACCACAAAGTCTACATGATGAATGGTCAGGGACGTTGGTCATTGAGGAAGGGTAAGAGCAAGTGTTTTTTAATATTTGCCCTCAATTGATGCGAATGCAGATTTTTCAAGCTGAAAATAACTGAAAACTTAAACATACTGTGAAATGAAAAAACTCCCATCAGCACAATACTAATAGGAGTTTACTTATTTTAATCTAATAAATTTTTACGCTTTCTCGACCTTCGTTTGCGATCCAAAGACCGATCCGATATATTGTCGATTCATTCTAGCGATATTTTCAATTGAAATTTCTTTAGGACATTCTGCTTCGCAAACCCCCACGTTGGAGCAGTTTCCAAAACCTTCACTGTCCATCTGAGTCACCATAGATTGTACCCGCTTTGTATGTTCTATTTCTCCCTGCGGCATCAATCCAAGATGCGAAACCTTAGCAGCCGTAAACAACATCGCCGATGCATTGGGGCAAGCTGCCACGCAAGCACCACAGCCGATACAAGTGGCCGCATCCATCGCTTCGGAAGCCAATCCCTTTTCAACTGCAATAGCATTTCCATCCTGTGCCTGTCCGGTGTTAACTGAAATATAGCCTCCAGCCTGAATGATTCGATCGAAAGCTGAACGATCAACTACCAAATCTTTGACAATAGGAAATGCTTTTGCTCGCCAGGGTTCGATCGTAATTGTTTGACCATCTTTAAAATAACGCATATGCAGTTGACAAGCCGTGGTTCCTTTATTTGGACCGTGGGGTTGTCCGTTAATCACCATACTACAAGAACCGCAAATACCTTCGCGACAATCGTGTTCAAAAACAACCGGTTCTTTTTTCTGCGCCAGCAAAGATTCATTTAAGACATCCAGCATTTCCAAAAAGGACATATGCTCATCTGCTTCGACACTATACGTTTCGAACTTTCCAGCAGTTGAAGTATTTTTTTGTTTCCAAATTTTGAGCGTCAGTTTCATATTATTTTTTTAAAGCTATTGGCTACTGGCTATTAGCTGTTGGCTTCTCTTTTTTATCAATGCAAACGTAAAAGATTATGCGTTAAAAGAGGGACAACCAGCTAACTGACAAACTAGCTAACAAGCTATTTATAAGATCTTGTTTTTAATTCTACGTTTTCAAATTCCAGATCTTCGCGGTGTAGAATTGGATCGTCACCATCTACCCATTCCCAGGCGGATACATAAGCGTACTCGTCATCCCGACGTAGCGCTTCTCCTTCTTCAGACTGGTATTCCTCGCGGAAGTGTCCACCACAAGATTCGTTTCGATCCAGGGCATCCACCATCATTAGTTCGCCCAATTCGAGAAAGTCAGCTACTCTTGTTGCCTTTTCCAATTCAGGATTAAATTCATCGTCGTTGCCAGGCACAAAAACGTCTTTCCAAAATTCTGCGCGTAGTTCTTTAATTAGTTTACGTCCTTTCTGTAGTCCTTCCGCATTACGAGACATTCCACAATACTCCCACATGATCAACCCGAGACGACGGTGGAAGCTTTCCACAGATTGGCTACCATTGATGCTCAGTAATTTTTTCAAACGACCATCTACCTCCTTTTCTGCTTCCATAAAAGCAGGAGAACTATTGTCAATCTTTGGTGTCCGAATTTCTTTGGATAAAAACTGACCGATTGTGTAAGGAATTACAAAGTATCCGTCCGCTAGTCCTTGCATCAAAGCCGAGGCACCGAGTCGGTTCGCACCGTGATCGGAGAAATTACATTCACCGAGTGCAAACAATCCGGGAATATTGGTTTCTAGATTATAATCTACCCATAATCCTCCCATGGTGTAATGCACCGCCGGGAATATTTTCATAGGAACACTATAAGGATCTTCCCCCGTAATCTTTTCGTACATTTCAAAAAGGTTACCATATTTAGCTTCGATCACTTTTTTACCCAGTTCTTCTATTTTCTTTGAATCTGGATTATGAATTCCATTAGAGTGCGCCTCCGTTTTTCCGTAACGCTGTATCGCTGAAGCGAAATCCAGAAATACCGCTAATCCAGTTTTATTAACACCAAATCCTTCATCACAAGCTACCTTGGCTGCCCGTGATGCCACATCTCTTGGCACTAGGTTACCGAAAGCAGGATATCTTCTCTCCAGGTAATAATCTCTGCGATCTTCCGGAATATCTTTAGCAGACATTCGTTTTTCTCTAACCGCCATCACATCTTCTTTGTGCGCAGGTACCCAAACCCGACCATCATTTCGGAGGGATTCTGACATCAAAGTCAATTTGGATTGATATTCTCCGGAAACCGGAATACAAGTAGGATGTATTTGTGTATAACAAGGATTGGCCATTAGCGCACCTCGCTTGGTTGCTCTCCAGGCTGCCGAAGCATTAGACCCCATAGCATTGGTGGAGAGATAGAATACGTTTCCGTAACCACCCGTTCCAAGTACGACACAGTGTGCGCCAAAACGTTCGAGCTTTCCAGTCAAAAGATTACGAGCGATAATGCCACGTGCCTTGCCTTCTTCCACAACGACATCCAACATTTCGTGGCGATTGTACATCTCCACATTTCCCAAAGAAATTTGGCGAGATAACGCCTGATAAGCACCAAGTAATAATTGCTGACCCGTTTGTCCTTTGGCATAAAAAGTACGAGAAACCTGCACGCCTCCAAAAGAACGATTGGCTAATAATCCCCCGTATTCTCTCGCAAAAGGAACGCCTTGTGCAACACACTGATCAATAATATTTCGACTTACTTCTGCCAGACGATGTACATTGGATTCGCGGGAGCGATAATCTCCTCCCTTGATTGTATCGTAAAACAAACGGAAAACACTGTCTCCATCATTCTGATAATTTTTGGCAGCATTGATTCCACCTTGGGCAGCAATACTGTGTGCTCTACGTGGGCTATCGTGAAAGGTAAATGCCTTTACGTTATATCCCAGTTCTCCAAGCGTAGCGGCAGCAGCAGCTCCGGCAAGTCCGGTGCCTACTACAATGATATCAATACGACGTTTATTGTTTGGTGCCACCAAGTTCATGGTAGAACGGTACTTAGTCCATTTATCGTCGAGGACTCCTTCGGGGGAATTTGCTTTTAATGGCATATTTCAGAATATTTTTTTATCTAAAAAAGTAGAAATAAATAGGAATAATAGCGAATCCTAGTGGAATGAGGACAGAATAAATCAATCCCAGTCCCTTAATTAACGGTGTATACTTTTTATGGTTCAAACCAAGGCTCTGAAAAGAGCTATGAAAACCGTGCTTTAGGTGAAAACCAATAACAATCATTCCTGCTACGTAAGCAAATACATACAAAGGATTTTTAAAGGCTACTGCTACAAGCATGTAGAGATTTTTTACGGTAGCGTCCCCGTAAGTCACCGGATCTACTGTACCAAATTTCATCTTAAACCAAAATTGCCAGAGGTGCAAAATTAGAAAAACCATAATGATGGTACCTAACCAGGCCATATTTTTGGAAGAGAAATCTACGTTAGGATTTTTATTAACTGCATAACGAGTCTTTCTCGATGCACTATTTTGCTTCCAGAGCAAAAACCCTTGTACAATATGCAGAAGAATAGCACTATATAGAATGTACGATGCTGCTTTGATGACTGGATTCGATGTCATAAATTTGGCATAAAGGTTAAATTTTTCTCCACCATCGTCAACTAGTAATTGAAGATTTCCGATCAAATGAACGAGTAAAAACTGAATCAAAAACAGGCCAGTAATACTCATAAGGAGTTTTCGACCGATGGAAGAAGTCAGAAAGTTTGTAATCCAACTCATATTATAGTGCATTTTGTTTAAAAAAAGTTAGCCTGAATAATTAATTATCTAGCGTTTCACAAAGCTATTGAATATAACGAATATACCCAATTATGTTTGGAGAATGGCCTTATCTACCTCCTATTTAGAATAAATCTAAGTAATGAATTCACAAATTTTTTTAGAATCCAAACTACTAAGGATCAATTAAAAAATAAGTTAAGACACTATGCTTCCTCTTTTTAATCCTGTATATCAGACCTTAGGAACAACGATCTAATGGTTCGGGTACTAAATTAGTATGTACTTCAAACTATTAATTTTTATCTAGACAACTAGACAAAAAGAACAGTTGATTAGTGATTAGTTAATCGGCCCTCCCAACGCATAAGTATCGCCCTCTAAAGTATTTGAAAAACTCAAATAAAGACTGCCGAGAAGGTTAAGTTGCCAGATAAACGTAGGAACAAGGCAATGCCTTGTTCCTACAATGATCTGTTAACTTAAATCTTCCTCTTTTTCCGCCACTCTGCGTCCATAAAATGGTTATTCCTTAGACTCCCAAAAAGAACATCCCACCACAAAATTTTGCGATGAGATGTATGGATTTATTCTTCTGGTTTTTTGAGGACAGCTCAGAGCCGTAATTAATTGAGCCGAAAGTCAACGGATACCTGTTGTACACTTTCGACGGGTCTACCGCTTTTCGTAGCGGCGTTCCACTGAGGCATCTGCTTTAAGGTTTTGATTACTGCTTTGTCACAGATTGGATGTGTAGATTGTACAACGGTAAATTGAGCTAGCGTACCATCTGCCAGCACTTTAAAACGAACAATAGTCGTGCCTTCAAAACCATAGGTCTTGGCCAATTCCGGATAGGCGACTTCCTGGCGGACATACTGTTCAAAATCAGATTTTCCTTCCTCGTATGTGGCGATAGAACTGGTGGCATCTGACTTTGCAGGTTTGTTGGTCGTCTTTTTTAAATTGGTCAATTCCAGGTTGTTTTTAGAATAGGTCACCGAATAGGTATCATCAGAGTAGGTGTTGGACTGCGCGGACGACCAGTTAGGAACAAAATTTAACAGGCAAAATGTGACTGTAAACAAAGTAGAAAGGGTTGGTAATTTGAGGATAAATGTTTTCATAATAATTTTTTTTTAAGGAACTGTACATAAATAAATTGATATTCTAGACTTGGTTGTAATGCGTATTTTAGAAAATTAGATTAGATAGTTATTCGATGACAAAGATAGGACGGAAGTTATGTTTATACGTTCGGATTCATAAAAACGAACCTCCTGAATTATAAAAACGGAAGAGAGAACGTCCAGATTTATAAAAGCGGACGATGACAAAAAAGGATAAAATAAGATAATTACTTAGTACGCAACGTCTTACGATATTGACTGGGCGTTTGGCCCGTGGTTTTTCTGAAAGCAGTATAAAAGGCTGTTTTCGAATTAAATCCAGCTTCGTAGGCCGTTGAGATAATGGTATAGTGGCGGTACTGCTCGTCGATCAACATGGCTTTGGCGTGTTCTATTCGATAACCATTGATAAAATCCCCAAAAGTTTTCTCTATTTTTTCATTAACAATTTGTGACAGGTAATGTACCGGAATATCTACTTGCTCGGATAATTGTCCCAAGGTTAATTCTGGTTCCAGATAAGGTTTCTCTTTTTCAACGTAGTCGATCAATTTTTTTACCAGCCGCTCCTTTTGCTTATCCTGCAAGTTGGAGTTCTCGTATTTTTTTCGTTCTTCTTCCAGCATGGCGGTAGATTCCATTCGATTGGGAAAGCGATTGAACAAGGTCGGCTTGAAGAGGATACCCAGATAGACGGAGATGATTAAAAAACTAAAAGAAGAGGCAAACATGGTAATGGACATAAATTCATACTGCGTAAAAACCAGCACCGTGATCGACAAAAGTGGTACCATCAGTACAGAACTGTATAGTAGCAACCACTGATAATAAACTCGATCAATATGGGAGGAAGTTTCGGTCAGATGTTCTTTATACAGAAAGGTTAGTCGGATAGACAAGGCATAATAAATGGTCGCATGGATCACCTTCCCCAATTGTATCCAGATTGGAACATCGTATTTTCCGTTTAATATAAATCTTTCATAGACTTGAACCTTCTCCGCTCCACCCAACAACAGAAGGTGAGGATCTGCGATAATAAATAAAAAAAAGGGAATTAGGTGCAACGCATCGACGGGACGAAGCCTAAAACCACGTTGGGTATTTGATTTGGTATATAAATAGATTAAAGGTCCAAATAGCGGAAAAATTTGCACCCCAATATTAGAAAGATGAGGTACATACTTTAGCCAATGACCTCCGTACAGATAGCCCGGTAAAAGGCAGAGTACATATAATAAGATGATAAAAGCCAGAAAAATATTGGCATAACTTTTCTGCGATCGTTTGAAAAGCAGGAAAACAAATAGCGTCGCCCCAATAAAAATACTGACGCTCACCATGGAGTTTAAAATAGTAATTCCTCTAATTAAAAATAACATTTGGTTTTGATTACTGACAGGATGTTTAGTATCCCGGGGTTAATTCATATAAATAAAATGTTTGTTTGGGTAATATAGTTTTATTCTATTAGACTTTATCTCCGCTCAATCCCGTACGCCACACAACTTTTCAAATCCGGATAATCTGCCAGCAAAGGATGCTGAAAATTACCCAGTTTTTCCAATCCGATCTTTTCCATTATTTTAATGGATGGTTTATTGGCGCGCACCGCAACAGAAATAATTCTGGACAATTTTAAAGCCTGCAGTCCAAACCCTAGCGCAGCCTGTGCGCCCTCAGTCGCCAGTCCACGGCCCCAATACGCGGGGTCCAGCCGCCAGCCGATATCCGTGGCGGGCGTAAATCGCGACTCAAATTCTTGATACGCCAAGCCGATAAAGCCAATCATCTTTTTGTCTTTTAAATGATCCACGGCAAAGTAGGTGTAGCCCAGTTTTTCGTAGGATGTTTGTGCGCGTTCGATGAATGCTTTGGTTTCTGCTTCGGTTTGGGTACCGGGGAAATAGCGCATCACTTCGGGATTGGCGTTGATGGCCGCCATCGCGGGAAGGTCGTCGAGCGTCCAGTTGCGGAGGCCGAGGCGAGCGGTTTCGATGAGGGGATGGATTATTTTAGGGATGGGCTTTTTAATAATCAGAGATTTTTGAGGTGATAACCAAGTACACGGCTCGGGCCCCGAGAGTCGTTCTGTAAATTATAAGAAGGAGTTTAGCGATAATAATAAATGGATCTATTCGCGGAAACTTCTCATAAAATCCTGAGGAATCTATAACAAAATAAATTCGATTGCCCCGATTTCTATTCTCCTGGTTTTTAAATAAGATTATGTTCAAACGTTGAACTTACCTCATTCCTAAGGGAAGCAAGTTCAACGTTTCAACAAAACTACAACAATGTCTTAAACTGCGGACGCTTTGGTGCCACATCACCCAACCGTGCTTTCTTACTCACTTCGTAATCACTAAAGTTTCCTTCAAAGAAAACCCATTCGCCGTTGTCTTCGTAAGATAGAATGTGCGTAGCCAGACGGTCAATAAACCAGCGATCGTGCGATACGACCAGGACACAACCCGCAAAATTTTCGATGGCCTCTTCCAGCGCTCGCAGCGTGTTAACATCAATATCGTTGGTCGGCTCATCCAGTAGAATGACGTTTCCGCCTTCGCGTAAAGTGATGGCCAAATGCAATCGGTTTCGCTCTCCACCGGAAAGGACACCTACTTTTTTCTGTTGGTCACTACCACCAAAATTAAATCGGCTGACGTAAGCACGGGCGTTGACCTCCGTCGTTCCCACCTGAATTATTTCGTTGCCCTGGCTGACTACTTCGTAAATCGTTTTGTCCGGAACCAGATCTTTGTGTCCCTGATCTACGTATGCCACTTTTACCGTTTCGCCAATAACAATTTCCCCACTATCCGGTTTTTCCTCTCCCATGATCATCCGAAAAAGCGTAGATTTTCCGACACCGTTGGGACCGATAATACCAACAATTGCATTTTTAGGAATTTTAATGTTCAGGTTTTCCATTAAAATCCGATTGTCGAAGGACTTGGTTACATGCTGTATATCAATTACCTGATCACCGAGTCGTGGCCCTGGTGGAATAAAGATTTCCAGCTTTGCTTCTTTCTCTTTTGCTTCGGCGGCGTTAAGCGAATCGTAGGCAGTCAAACGCGCTTTTCCTTTGGACTGTCGGCCTTTGGAATTCATCCGGGTCCATTCTAGTTCCCGACGTAAAATTTTCTGACGTTTAGATTCCTGCTTTTCTTCGGTAGCAAGACGATTGGATTTTTGCTCCAGCCAACTACTATAGTTCCCTTCCCAGGGAATTCCTTCGCCACGATCCAGTTCAAGAATCCATCCGGCTACATTATCCAGAAAATATCTATCGTGCGTTACGGCGATCACCGTTCCGGGGAAAGATTTTAAAAACTGCTCCAACCAGTGCACACTCTCGGCATCCAGATGGTTGGTAGGTTCATCGAGCAAAAGGATATCCGGCTTGGAGAGTAATAACCGACAAAGTGCTACCCGCCGGCGTTCTCCACCCGAGAGGTTCTCTACCTTCGCATCATCGGGTGGACAACGGAGCGCATCCATCGCTACTTCGAGGGTGTGATCCAATTCCCAGGCACCAAACTGGTCCATTTTTTCGAGCCATTCTCCCTGTTCTTCGATGACTTTCATCATCTCTTCGTCGCTCATCGGCTCGGCGAGTTTGGCAGAAACGGCTTCGTAAGCCGTCACGACATCTACGATATGCTGGACGCCTTCCTGTACGATTTCTTTGACGGTTTTGGTCGGATCAAGTTCTGGTTCTTGTGCGAGGTATCCGATTTTATATTCTTTATCAAAAGTGACCTTCCCCTGAATATTATCATCGAGTCCGGCGATAATTTTGAGTAAGGTCGATTTACCCGAGCCGTTGAGACCGAGTACTCCGATCTTGGCACCGTAATAAAAGGAGAGCCAAATGTTTTTAAGGACTGTTTTTCCAGCGGGATAGGCTTTGGTAACGCCTTCCATGGCAAAGATTACTTTTTTGTCAGACATGGTATGTTTTTTTAGTGTTGAATACGGTTTGTGTTGGTTGCGTGGTTTTGTATGGTTTTATACGATGCTGTAGATACGATTCATGAATCGTATCTACAGCATCGTGGTTACGGAACCGAAAATGCCATCGCCGGACAAAAGTAAGAAAAGATGGGGAAGGAAGGAAAGTTTTTTTTGAGGGTGAGAATTGCCGGGAAACAGGTCAATGACGGTGATAAAAAGAACGATGTCTCTTCCTGTTTAGAAATGGCGATTATCTGTTTTGACTTTTTAAATTCTACATCTCCACACTTTCCCCCACCTCCAACAAAATCAATTCCTTCCCTTTATCCGCAAATGCCTTTTCCGCGGCCGCGTGATCAATTTCGATATACCCAAAGGTATCAAAATGACAACCAATAATCTTGTCACATTTAATAAAGTCACTGGCGATCACCGCATCTTCGTAGCCCATCGTAAAATTATCGCCAATCGGTAGAATGGCAAAGTCGAGCTTCGGACAGGTCATCGGAATTAGTTGCATATCGAGCGTCAGGGCCGTATCTCCAGCGTGGTAGAAACAAACATCGTCGTTCCAGATCACAAAGCCACCGGGGTTCCCGGCATAGGTGCCATCGGGTAACACGGAGGAGTGCACAGCGTTGACATATTTGACGGTACCGAAATCGAACTGAGCTTTCCCGCCGTGATTGAGTGGGTGTCCGTCCATTTTCTTATCGCCGTAGTAGGTGGTAATTTCATAATTGGAAATAATCCTGGCGCCGGTATTCTTGACAACCGCTTCTACATCCGCTACGTGGTCCTGGTGACCGTGGGTAATAAGCAGGTAATCTGCGGGCACATCGGCTATCGTAATTTTTTCTTTTGCCAATTTATTGTCGGTAATAAATGGATCAAAAAGAAGGTCTTTTCCATTGACTTGCATGCCAAATCCGGCCTGGCCATAATAGGTGATTTTCATAATAATAAAGTTTTTTATAGTTGAATAAGCAGAACAGGCAAATTAGCTGTTTTATCCGAAAGGCAAAAAAAAAGCGATATCATATTGACGTTCAAAAAGAACAGACAATTATAATATCGCAATTACTTCCGTTTTTTAGAAGAGAGAGGAGTGGATGAAACGGAAATATGTTTTCAATGGTTCTTTGCCAAAATAGGTTGACTCAAATATATTAAGGGGGTCAGTTTCTTATTCCCTTCGTACATAATAAGAATGCTACAAATGTACAACAACATCGAGTCTCTTACCTATTCTTATGTCTCAATTTACTATACAAATGTATTTTTTGGTTTTCCAGTAATTATCCTAAATCTTAACATTTATACTTAAAAAATTGATTATCAGCTAGTTATACCCAAAATACCTTAAGCCTGGTTTTTATAGAAAATCAAAAAGCGACTGGTATGCTCATTTTCAGAGAATATTCTTTAACTTCGTTCTGAGCGGGAAAAAAAGTTACTTAAACTGGTATTAATAAAGTAATTCCACTCAATACACTGTACAAATACAATGAAAACAATTTTTATCTCCCGGATAAAACTAGCTTCCTTATGGATGCTGGGGATGATTTTGCTGGCCACGGATCAAGTATCCGCTGGTGTTTTTGATCTTATACCCAATCCTAATACTGCTCAAACAAATCTCCATAACTATTGTCTTATCGCCAAAAATCCTATCCTGACAAACGGGCAACTGGATTTTCAAAACACGTCTTTTATTTCAATTCCGGAGGATTTTAATTTGCAACCCAAAAAGATATACTGGTTCAAGTTAAGACTCCAATGTTCTCAGACCAATACTTCCGAGCAGTGGATTCATCTGGGCCGCTACGATGAGGTAGCTTTATATCGCAACCAGCAGTGTATCGGTCAAACCGGCAAAAGCATCAACAAAAATGATTGTATGCATCCGGTCCACCGGGATTGGCTTTCGCTGATGCCTTTATCAAAAAAACCTGCGGACTATTATTTCCGTATTAAGACCGGACGTTTCGATCGACCGCGTCCCCTGTTCGCTCAAGTGACCAGCCTGGAAAATCTGGAACAAAACAGAAGTAATAAAATAAGAGACAACCTTGGTTTTTACTTTTTTCGAATTGGTATTTTAGCAATTATCGCTTTTATGGTATTGCTTTCTTTAGCGCAATTCATTACCGGTAAAGACAAGACTTACCGTTGTTATAGTTTATATCTGCTACTTACCTTTTTCTATTTATTAATCAATTTTGAACAGAAAAGTTCTTTTAGTTTTTTTATTCAAAATCATTTCGCGGGTTATTTTCAGGCCTTGATTATCCCTAGTCTGATGTTGAGTTATTTTTTCTATACACAGTTTGTACGCTGTATTCTGGATACCCGTTCAAAACAGATTCGCTTTGACCGCTTGTTGCGGAACTATGGATTTATGACGCTGACCTTTGTATTACTAGATCTTGTAATCGGTTTTATTTTCAAGGCAGATTTCTATTCGCATTTGCGGAGCGTTATACTCATTATTTCTTTTATCATCGCTATGTATATTTATTTTCAAATCTGGAAAATAAAAAGTACAGTTGCCAAATTGGTACTGACTGGATCTTTAATCTTTAGCTTCGGTTCTTTTCTGGGTTTTTTGTTTACTACGTTTTTAAAATTACCGGAAGGGCTCGGTATTTTTTCGGATGGACTAACTTATATGCAAATAAGTGTATTGTTGGAAGTTCTGTTTTTTACCATTGCGCTGGCCTACCGTTCGCGACAGATCGAAAAAGATAAAGCAAGGGCAAGTGCAGATTTGATTGCTGAAACTTACGAAAAAGAAAAACTCGTTTACCAAAATGAAAAGAGCAAAGAGTTTGAGGTCAGAAGATCGCGTTTTTTTGCGGACACCAACCACGAGTTGCGTTCGCCACTGACAGTCATCAAAGGTATGGCTGAAAATCTGGATGGCAATGATCTTCAACGCAATATCATTCTGAAGCATACCACCAATATGCTTCACCTGATCAACAATATGCTCCACCTGGCCAGAACCGAATCAGGAGATGTTAAAGTCAATTTGCTTCAGGACAATTTTATTAATTTTTGTAAATCACAAATGGAAGCGTGGACTTATTTTGCAAAAACCAAAGGGATTGAAGTTATTTATCAGCCCCGTACCGATTTGATATTAATGGATTTTGATGATCAAAAAATGGAACAAATTATTTCCAATTTAATGAGTAATGCCATTAAGTTTACGCCTCCCAACGGGACCATTACTGTGACGACCGAAGCCCATTACAAAAATTTGATTCTCACCATTCAGGACACCGGAAACGGGATCGCTGAACAGGATTTACCCCGAGTCTTCGACCGATACTACCGCGCCGAAAATTCTCAAAATATTCAAATTGAAGGAAATGGTATCGGCTTAGCGTTGGTCAAAAAACTGGTTGAACTAGTTAAAGGAAATATCACAGTGACGAGCAAATCCGGAATTGGATCTTCCTTTGTACTACATTTTCCAATGACTAAATTGGCCCCCTACGGAAAAGCAAAAACTTCCGTGAATACCGCTATCCCAATTTATTCCCAAGACGACCTGCTCACCAACGCGGCTCCGACCACTGCACCGGTACTTTTAGTCGTAGAGGACAATACCGAAATTCTACACCATCTGAAATATTCCCTCGGCCAATCGTATAACATTATTACCGCAACCAATGGATCAGAAGGAATCACCAGGGCTTGCCAATCCTTTCCGGACCTCATCATCAGCGATATTCGAATGCCCGTACAGGATGGTTTATCACTTTGTGAAACTTTGAAAAAGGACTTGACTACCAGCCATATTCCCATTATTTTGCTGACGGCTTCTGCTACCGATTCGGATAAAATCAAGGGGCTCGCGTGCGGAGCGGACGCCTATATAACCAAACCTTTCAGCCAGGTCGAACTGAAACTAAGAATAGAAAACCTCCTGCAGGTCAAGAAAACGTTACACGCTTATTTTTCTAAAAATATTGATTCGGAAACAATCAGAAAGAGTGAAATTTCGAAAGAAGATCAAGGTTTTCTGGATCAGTTGGTAGCTTTTATTACAGATAATATTGAAGACGACCGAATGGATGTTCAGCAAATGATGACCGCAGTCAACGTCAGTCGCCCTACCCTCCACAACAAATTAAAATCGCTAACGGGACTGTCAGCCAGTCAATTTAAAAAACAAATAAAAATGCAGAAAGCAAAACAGTTATTGGAAGAAGGGCACCGCAACATCAGTCAACTAGCCTATCAGCTTGGTTACAAATATCCCAATAATTTTTCCAAGGATTTTAAAAAATGGTATGGGGTGACCCCTAAAAATTTTGGAAAATAAATCTGCTATAAGGGATGAGGATTATTTCTCATAAATCACTGCCACCCGTAGTGCCCTCAGTCCCGTAACCCCCTGCAAATCTTCCAGTTCCAGTTCTTCAATCTCCGGCTCGATCATCCCTTTACTCGCTAAAAAACCAAGATAACGACGATAAGTTTCCGCATCCCGATCCTGTGAATAGACAATCGCAATTTTACCAGGCAACGTCAATCGTTGGGTTCCTCCTTTTATGTGGGCTTTATCAATTCTTTTCTTTAAAATCTCGTAACGAATATTGTACGCACCGTCCACATCAAAGGATTTGCTGGACATTTTAAATTTGACGGTAATCTCCGAACCATGAACCATAATCAGGGAAGCAATCTGCAGTTTCAATGGCAATCTAGATTGTAAACGGTGTACCAACCGCTCGGTACCCACCATAGTCTGTAATTGCCAAAGCTGTAAATTTTGTAAATAAATCGGACTATAATCCTGTTTTTTTACCAGAGATTGACCAACGTACATATTGTATTCTACGCCGTCCGTTTTATATTTTTCAAAATAATGCGGATAAATTTTTTGCGCTTTTTCCTGCTGCCGATCCAGATAATTAGCCATTTGATCATTGATCATTGCGACACTATCTTCAAAGTCTTTTCTCTTTGCATAAATAAAACCCAGACTATCATCCAGTTTTTTATTATACTCTTTTACCTTTCTATCCATCTCGGGACTCAGTGTACGAATATGATTGAATGCTGGATAAATTTCGTCCGCCAAAAATTCTCCCATCGTTACTTCATCCCCCGCATCCATTCCTGATTTGAGGTGTAAAGTGGCTCCTTCTAGACGATGTAATAATTGGCGATAGACAATGAGTGGCTCTATCTCAAGGGCAGATTTTAATATTTTCCCAGCCAATTTAAGCTGACTGATCAGGTCTTGTTTTACCGCTTCATTACGTTCGTCTGTAGATCCTTTGATATCCGACTGACCAAAAAGAGGCGTCACACTTTCAAAAACAATGTCTTTAATAGAAGCATCGGGATTGGTCTGCCGTGCGCTCCATAAATCTTCGGCTATTTCAAAAAACTTCCACGAAACCGCTGGATGAATTACCGTAAAATTTTGTTGAATAATACTTTCCATCATCGTTTCGTGCAAGACCATCCAGCGTTGCATCGTAACGGCAAAGATGGGGATAATTTCAAAAATCTTACCAATACTTACCGTATTTATCTCCCGTACGTGCGGACTACCAAGTTCAATCACACCAATCAGACCATTATCCAGCCTTACCGGAATGGCTACGTAACTACGAATACCATTTTTAGATAATCTATGTACCTGCGGATGATCCTCGGGCGTTAACTTAGTCAGATCAGAGAAAAAGACCGGTTCCATTTTAAGTAATTCAGCCCTCCCGTAATCACAAAAACACTCCTCTACGGGAATACCTCGCTCCAAATTTAACAATATGCTTTTAAATTTTACATCTCTAAAACATTCAACTGTTTCTGAATGCTCATCAAGAATAAACATCCCCATTTCTAGCGAGGACATTTCCAGAATACGGATGACTTTATCCTTAATACTTATCAGGTGAACTTCTGATTGAAAAACGTCTGGATGTAACAATTCCGTTTTCAATTCGGAAATAATTTCTTCAATTGTCACATCAAATAAATTCATAATTCCGAAACCTCGAAAAACAAAAGAGTTAGGTGGAAAAATCTTTTTCCAGGTTTCAATATTATGCGCATTATTCCGCAAGAGTTCAATATCTGCATTAGATACTGAAAAGTTTGGATCGACAGGTTCTATTTCCGAAAAATCTCCGTTAAACATGATCCGATAATGTTTGGTTCGGTTTGTTTTTAAATTAGGAATATCGAGATAATAAACCCATGGTGTTTTTAAAGCGACACCATAGCGAAAATTAAGGATAAAAATACACGCTAAAGTGTAATAAAGATCTTCTTCTTCTGTTCTTACCTTAAATTCAAAATCAGGACCAGCCTGGTCGATAATTTTTTGAAAACGTCTGGTTGGATTAAAATAAATATTAGTAAAGGGAACTGCTCCGGTTTTGATTTCATTGTCCTGTAATGGCTCTGGAAAAAGGACGGAGAGCAGTTGTTTGAGTGGTGCTGAATTATCCTGAATTTTACTTATGTCTAGAATCGGCTCATGCAATTCTGGATATTTTTCCAAATCTTTCAAAATCTCCCGAGCGTGCATCGCGGCTCCTTTGGAGGGACCTGCTGCTTGCTTTTCCCAATATTTGAATATACCTGCAAAACTGACTTGTACCTCAAAAGGCAAAACTCCCCAGGTATTTATCGTATTGTCATCTTTTTGTTTTACTAGCTTATTCATACGCAAAATTCTATTTTATGCTGGATTCCAGGTGAGGGAATGAAAATCAGTTTCCGACCCACTAAGGAACAACGATCTAATAGATTGAGATAAAAAGCGAAATATTTTTTCATCAATCAAGGCGCTGAAATGGGCGTTATGCAGAGCATAATAACCTTAACGGTTTACAGGGTAAGAAGTTTGATTCCAACAATAAGTTTAGAGAATAACCGATAGAACAGCAATTCCGACACCCACCAAGATAGCTATCAATTTGGGCAGCGGGACCGCATGGTGATCCCTGCTGCTGTCCGACTCAAAAAGTATCGTAGTAGCGATGTGCAGAAAAGAACCAATTACGACGGCTTGCAGGACATTTATGTGCCAGTCCGTGATTTGATCTTGCGCCGCAAAAGCAGCAGTGAGCGCAGCTGCCAATGGAGACATCAACGCAAAGATGATCAACAGCGTCCACCATACCTTTTTTTGATAACCTGATTTTTTCAATAACAATACCAATGCAAATGCCGCTGGAGCTTTGTGCAATACGATACTCCACAAAAGATGATGTCCACTGTGGTCATGCACGTGCCCACCCAACGGCAAACCTTCAATAAATGCGTGTAAACAAAGTCCGATCATTACCATGGTGGTATGTCGCCGTACCTGATGCTGATGGTGTGGAACATGAATATGACCATGCTCTACTCCACCCGAAAATTGTTCTAATATCAACTGAATAAAAAATCCAATCAGAATATAAATACCCACATTTTCTACCGAGGAGCGGAAAACAGTTGGCATGATATCCATTACGCAGATACCCAGAATGTAGGCGCCACTAAAGGAGAGGAATAATGGTAACCGAGACGGATCTTTGGGGTTGACCAGCAGCGCCGCAAAACCACCCAGCAAAACCGTAAAAAGTAGAAGAAGGTATTCCCATAGTTGCATGCTTACAATTATTTTTTTAGAACGTGTCTAAGGGATGAGAAATAACTAACTATCCATTCTGACTTTTATTAAAGCGCCAAAATTACGATTTTTTGGGTGTTAACCAACCTGAATTGTTGAGCAGCCTTCCCGTCACACTACCAATTAACCAACCCAACAGAGCCCCCGCCAGAACATCCAGCGGATAATGCACTCCTACGTATACCTGCGCATAGGCAATCGAAGCCGCCCAGAATATGAGCCACCAGGGACGATACTTCAAACGCCGACCCAGCACAAAAAATAAAAATCCGCTAATGGCAAAATGATTGGTGGCATGACTGGAAGTAAAACTATAACCACTTCCACACGATATCCGCAAATGCACGGGATGCTCCTGCGCTACTTCCTGATGACAGGGGCGAGGCCGACGTATATTTTTTTTCAGCACCTGACTACTCACTGTATCAGCAATAGTAATCGTCAACAGTAACCCCACTATAAAGCACCATGCCTGCTTCCCGAAATTTTGAAATAAGAAAAATAACAGAAACACGTAAAATGGAACCCAAAAAAGCTTGTTTCTCCACCAGGGCAATAAAAAATTTTGCCAGTCCGTCTCCCAGGATTGATTAATTAATACAAATAGATATTTATCTAATTCTAATAGCCACTCCATAAGGTCATTTAAGATTAATAACTCGTAAACATCTAATCAGCAAACAATTAAACATATTTAAATAAAAATTCTTTTTCTTATTCTTATTCTTAAAAAGGCAAATCCAGTACTTAACTTAACCTGGGCGGTAAGGCCAGCGCTAAACGAGGACAGTCACAGTTCCAAATAACGGTAATTTTGGTTGCTCCAGCCTTATTTTTAGTCTATTTTTGCACTGGAACAGTTGAAGTTGTTCAATAGACTATGACGAAAAATAATATAGCTTTCCTATCAAGAAAAACTTCCCCCTTTGTTTTTTAGGTGAGGTATTAAATAGATTGAGATAAAAGGCGAAATATTTTTAACTCATTCTTTATACAAAGAACGAATTATTTTTCTATTCAGAAACGCTAAGGAACGGCATAACTCCGTTTTAGTCCCTTGATTAGTAACAAAATAACCAAGTCTAAAACGTCCATTTATTTATGTACAGTTTCTGCTAATAAATGCTGTATGGATCCAAAAAATCCAGCTATAAATTGTAAAATTTGGGTTTGAACGCTGCTTATCTACTTCTTTAATTACAGCTATTGCGGTTGCTAATCGCTTGGCTAAAAAACGAAATATTGTGTCTTTAATTAAATCTATCTCTGGAATTCGTGGAACGATCGGTGGTGTCAGCGGAGAGAATCTTACACCGTTAGATATTGTGGAATCTGCTTCTGCCTACGGATACTGGCTTTTACAAAATGGGAAAAATCCTAAAGTAGTCATCGGTCGAGATGCACGGATCTCAGGTGAGATTGTCAGCCAACTGGTCGTTAATACCTTACGTTGTCTTGGTATCTCGGTAGTAGACTTGGGTTTGTCTACTACTCCAACGGTAGAAATTGCCGTTCCAATCGAAGAGGCTGGTGGCGGCATTATTCTTACGGCCAGTCATAACCCAAAAGAATGGAATGCACTGAAGCTGCTTAATGATAAAGGAGAGTTTATTTCTGCCGCAGACGGTCAGGAAGTACTCGACCTGATTGAGTCTGGAGAGATTACTTACGCCGAAGTAGATAAACTGGGAAGCTACGAAACCAACGATACGTACATCGCAAAGCACATCGAGCAGGTACTCAATTTGCCCCTCGTGGACATAGTCGCCGTACAGGATAAGAAATTTAAAATCGTAGTGGATTGTATCAATTCTACTGGTGCGATCTCCATTCCGCCTTTACTCGAAAAAATGGGTTGTGAATGTATTTTGCTCAACGAAGAAATGACTGGTGTTTTTGCCCACAATCCAGAACCGCTGCCTGCAAATCTGCGACAATTGTCCAGCGCTGTGCTAAGCAATCGTGCGCAGCTGGGAATCGTCGTGGATCCTGACGTAGACCGACTGGCCTTTGTTTGCGAAGATGGGGAGATGTTTGGAGAAGAATATACCCTGGTGGCGATTGCAGATTATGTTTTGAGGCATACGCCGGGTTCGACGGTCTCTAATTTATCTTCTACCCGTGCCTTATCCGATGTCACCGTAAAACACGGTCAAACCTATACCGCCTCCGCAGTAGGAGAAGTAAACGTGGTGACCAAAATGAAAGAAACCAATGCGGTTATTGGTGGCGAAGGAAACGGCGGAGTCATCTATCCGGAACTCCACTACGGACGGGATGCGCTGGTTGGTATTGCACTGATGCTTTCGCATCTGGCGCACGCAAATCAACCGATTTCGTTTTTAAGAAACTCTTATCCTAATTATACCATTTCAAAAAACAAAATTGAACTAAGCGATGACATCGACTTCGATTATATCTTTGCGGGTTTAAAAAAGAAATACGAACGCGAAAAGATTAATACCATTGATGGTCTCAAGATAGATTTTGAAGAAGACTGGATTCACCTCCGCCGTTCTAATACAGAGCCGATTGTACGTATTTATACCGAATCGGCTTCTCAGGTAATCGCTAATAATCTGGCCAACAAAATCCGGGCAGATATCAATGATTTAATAAAGGAAAAAGCACGAACTTCCTAAGACTTCCTAAGGAATGTTGACAAAAAAATGCGACTACAATTCGATTTGTGGTCGCATTTTTTTGTTGATTTTAACCCAAATTTACGTTTATTACCCTACCTTTGTAAAACAACCATAATTTAACCAGACAAACTACTAATTGATATGCGAATTTATCTAGACAACGCAGCCACTACACCGTTGCTGCCGGAGGTCGTTGAAACGATGACCCACGTGCTCACCCAAATTTATGGAAATCCATCTTCTCTGCACGCTGAAGGCAGGAATGCCCGCGCTACCATCGAAGAGGCGCGTAAGACAGTTGCCAATGCAATCGGCGCTTCTATCGGAGAAATTTTCTTCACTTCTGGAGGAACAGAATCCAATAATATGGCCTTGAAATGCTCGGTCCGGGATTTAGGAGTTAAGCGAATTATATCTTCTCCCATTGAGCACCATTGCGTCCTCCATTCTCTGGAACGACTCCAAAAGAATATGGGCGTGGAAGTAAAACTGTTACCCGTCAATGAACACGGCCGCCTCGACCTGAAAGTACTGGAAGAATGGTTGGCTGATAGTGATGAAAAAACACTCGTTAGTCTGATGCATTCTAATAACGAGATCGGAACCATGATCAATATTGACGCAATAGCTGATATATGTCAGACTCACCAGGCTTTTTTCCATACGGATACCGTACAGACCGTTGGCTATTTCCCCATTGATGTGAGCCACGAAAAAATCAGTTTTCTTTCCGGTTCAGCTCATAAATTTCACGGACCCAAAGGAATTGGTTTTATTTATATTAATAATGAAAATATTGTTCATCCGTTTGTAGATGGTGGCTCTCAGGAACGAAACATGCGGGGTGGAACGGAAAATATTGTGGGAATTGCGGGATTGGCCAAAGCGCTGGAATATTCTATTAACCACATGGAAGCACACAAAAAGCAAATCAGTGAACTAAAATTATATTTTAAAGAAAAATTAAAAACTGAATTTTCGGATATTCAATTTATGGGAGATGACGACGGCACCAATCATTATAAAGTTTTAAATGTATCTTTTCCTCCTTCGCCCAAAGCAGCATTGTTGTTATTGAGCCTGGATATTGCTGGAATCAGCGCTTCGGGTGGCAGTGCCTGTAGTTCGGGTGCCGAAGCGGGTTCGCACGTTTTGTCCGCCCTGAATATAGATCCCAACCGGAAGAATATTCGTTTTTCTTTTTCTCATTTGAATACAAAAGAAGAAATGGATCAGGTAATTGAAAAATTACGCCCAATTTTATCAAAAGAGCTCGTAAATTAAAAAAGCACTGCGTTTGGATGCAGTGCTTCGTCTTTGTGTTTATTGAAACTTGAGTGGAGTGGATGTTTGAGCCCTTCAAAGGCTCTAATACAATTAAAACCGCTTATTAGACGCAACGAAAATACGTGCGTCACTTATTTTTATAAAAATTTTATTCTAAAAAATAAACTATGAAGATCGCAATGCTGGGCTACGGTAAGATGGGAAAAAAAATAGAAGAACTGGCTAACGCAGCAGGCCACGAATTTATCTTGAAAATTGATCAGGATAATCGCCATACTTTAACAGCGGAGCGTTTGCGGCAAGCAGACGTTGCCATCGAATTCAGTGAACCTGCTTCTGCGGTTACCAACCTAAAGATTTGTTTGACCAATGGCATACCCGTTGTCAGCGGTACTACCGGCTGGCTAAATCACTACCAAGAAATCGCAGATCTATGTAAAAAAGAAAATGGCGCCTTCTTCTACGCCTCCAATTACAGTATCGGTGTCCACCTCTTCCGAAATATCAACCGCCAACTGGCCGCACTGATGGATACACAAGCAGATTATCAGCCAAAATTAACAGAGATCCATCATACCCAAAAGCTGGACGCTCCCAGCGGTACTGCTATTACCCTGGCCGAAGACCTACTCTCCCAAATTTCTGGTAAAGACCAGTGGCGCAACGAAGCTTCTGATGATCCCAAGACGCTTGCCATTCTTTCGGAAAGAATCGATCAGGTACCTGGTACACATAGAATAGACTGGCAGTCTGCCGTAGATACCATTCGCCTGGAACACGTGGCGCATTCCCGGGAGGGATTCGCAAAAGGAGCGCTGGCAGCAGCTACGTGGATTGTTGGAAAGAAAGGGGTTTTTGGGATGGAGGATATGTTGGGATTTTGATTTGTTGAGACGCGTTGCTTGTTGAATTATGGCTCAGTTTATTAATACTTTTTACTAATGCAAAATTTTAAAAACCAGTTCTTTTAGTAGTGCTCCATTATCGGCAGAGTGGTTATTGACGCCTTTGGCTCGCAAATCGTATTCACTTAAAAGACTGATGACCTGTTTAATTTTAGAAAATGGAAATTGGCGAACGGCGGCTTTGTATTCTTTTATAAAATAAGAAGAACCAATGCCACAAGTTCGCTGAATCTCCTGATCGGAGGCACCGCTGAGATGATGGAGCAAATATAGTTTGCTAAAATAACTATAAAGGGCAGGAATCACCATAACGAGGGGATGCTGTTTTGGGTTGGAAATAAAATAATTTACAATTCGATTGGCTTTAAGCACCTGTCTCAATCCAAGGGCTTTTTGCAATTCAAAGACATTATAGTCTTTACTGATCCCGATATTGTCCTGAATGTGTTGAATGGTGACTTTTGTGTCTTTGGGTACGTTAATAGCGAGTTTGTCCAGTTCATTAGCGACTTTAGACAAGTCCGTTCCCAGATATTCGGCAGTCAGTTGTGCTGCATTGGCACTGATATCAAGTTTTTTTCTTTTTAAATATCTGGTAATCCAGTCCGGCATTTGATTGTCATAGATCGGTTTGGTTTCCAGCATGGCCGTCTGTTTTTTAACCAGTTTTCCGAACTTCGTACGACCATCAAATTTTTTATGTTTATAACAAATCACCAACAATGTTGTCGGCACTGGATTTTTGAGATAGGTAGCTAGTTCGGGGAGGGTTCTCATCTCCTGGGCTTCTTTGAGAATCACCACCTGCCGTTCGGCCATCATCGGATAACGAGCAATGATATCGCGCAGCGCTTGGTAGTCGGTATCTTTACCATAGAGAATGGTTTGATTAAAAGAGCGCTCGGCTTCGGTCAGCACATTGCGTTCGACGTAGTCGGAGATTTGATCAATAAAGTAAGCTTCTTTCCCGTGTAGAAAATAGACTGGCCGGAAATTCCGGGCTTTTAAAGTGTCCATTATTTGTTCAAAAGTCATGGAGAGATCGGGTTTGATGAAGTTCCGGGGGACTGTACAAATTTAAGGCTTTTTTAGAAACGGTACATAAATAACTTCACATTCCTGGTTTCCTCTTTTTTTCCATTTTTGTAAAATACCCCAAAGGAAGGCTCCGCGCTGACACGCTTTACAGGACCGTCTCCTTTGACCGTATTTTCGAGATCGTCGGATTATTATTTCCTTCTCCAGTATTGCGTACGTCCCAGGAGGGCAAATCCAATGTATCCACGCACCTTGAGTTTGTCTGCTTTTTCTAATTCTAGATAACATTTATAGATTTTTCCTGATTCAGGATCAAGGATAGTTCCACCCTCGTAGGTATCTCCGTCCTTTTCGAGTCCTTCGATAATTTCCATACCGATAATAGGTTGGTCTTTTTTGTCACCTTCACAAAAACGACAGGTCGAGTTTGGTGGTCCGGTGTATGCTTCCATTACTTTGGCGGTGTATACGCCGTTGTTTTCAAATATTTCAATCAATCCCTTTTTCTCGTTTGTTTCGTCATCGTAAGTCTCCCACTGTCCTACAATGGTTTGGGCAGAAAGGGAGAGGCTAAAAAAAAAGAGGGTTACAGTAACAAAGAAGTATTTCATAATTATAAGTTTTGAGTTTGAGTTTTTGTTTGAGTTTTTGTTCAACATTCCTAAAAAGCATTTGGAACTTTAGTCTCATCGACCACCGTCACTTCAACGGAACCGTCGTTTAATTTTTTTCGCAACATATCTTCTACCGCTTGAAACCAACGGGGGTGATCGTTGAGTCCTTCGACCAACTGAAGGTGTTCTCCGCCCGCTTCTTCAAACTCTTCCTGATATTCGTCGCTGATTTCAATCGTGGTTTCGAGACAATCACAGATAAAGGCTGGACAAAAAACCAGTACTTTTTTCTTTCCTGCTTTGGCCAGGTTTTCTATTATATCACTGGTATAAGGTTTTACCCAGGGATCTCGACCGAGTCGGGACTGATAACATTGTGTCCACATTTCATCGGGTATTCCCAACCCTTTCACAATACCCCGAGTAGTTTCAGCACAACCAGCAGTATAGCAAAGCCGGTTTACATCGGTGATCGTATTACAACATTCGTAATCTTTTTTCAGGCAATGTCCACAATCATCTCCTTTCGTAATTTGCCGCTCCGGCAGTCCATGGTAACTAAAAAGTACATGATCGTATTCTTTCCAGTCGTACGCGCTACCCCGTTGAATAAACGCATCAATATAACCCGGGTCATCGTAAAAAGCATCAATCATCTTCACCTCAGGAATATTCCATTGTTTGCTCAAAATACGCATGACTTCCTCCTGCACTGATCCGGTAGAAGCCGAAGCATACTGTGGAAAAAGCGGCAAGACCACAATCTGCTTTACCCGTTGCGCTTTCATTTTTTGCAGGGCAGATTCAATCGAAGGATTTTGGTATCGCATTGCTAATTCTACGACGTAGTCATCTCCGAATCTCCGCTGTATTTCTTCACTTAATTTATATCCATATACTTTGAGCGGAGAACCTTCTTCCATCCAAAGGTCCTTGTACCCTTTAGCGGATTCGCCAGAACGAAAGGGCAATATCAACAAGGGCACAATAATTTTTCGGACCAACCATACATCGATTACCCGTGGATCAGCCAAAAACTGTTTGAGGTAGCGATAAACCGCACTTCGGGTAGGGGCATCGGGCGTTCCGAGATTGACGAGTAATATTCCTGTTTTTCCTTTTTGATCCATAATCGAGATTTTTTCCAAAGTTAAACACTTAATAAAGATAGTAGTTGAACAAATCAGTAATTTAATGGTAAAAAAATCACCTGCGCGTTCGCTAAAATATCTTTATTTTTGATTTTTTTATACAGCAGTTGTTTTATCAGGCTAAAAAAAGCATTTTACACCCTTTACTTAATCAATGGTTCGGTAACTTTTAATTTGGAGTTGATTGCATTAAAAATTTGGCTTGTTAGCCTGTTGGCTATTAGCTAGT